>Ga0307507_10000021_pt1 | contig 220557 bp, 44 predicted proteins | sample 7_EM_MG_FD_207223 | JGI IMG/M metagenome (GOLD analysis project Ga0307507, IMG submission 207223) | Populus trichocarpa ectomycorrhiza microbial communities from riparian zone in the Pacific Northwest, United States - 7_EM | ecosystem: Host-associated > Plants > Roots > Unclassified | place... | reverse complement strand
TTTAATAGGAGCTAGAGAGTATATATAAAAGTCCAAATTTAAATTATTAAAATTTATTATTAAGTGGTTGTTAAGATATTAAAGTGTGATTTTTCCATTTTTTGGTATGTTTTTGAAGTGATCAGCTTACCCATTTGACCAGCTCACCCGTGAAATACGTTATATATTATTATTGGTTTTACATAAAATTGGTTTACCTGTCTTTATATTCTTAGTTGCTTTAAATATCTCTACTTTAAGTAATAATAATAATAATAGGACGCTTTTTTAATATAGTATACCGTATAGAGGCACTAGATAGGCATTTTGCTTATATTCTACCGCTACTAAAGCGTACTCATTAGTATCTATATTTATACCGTCTAGTTATAATTACGTATTATCTAACTAGTAAGAGTAGTAGAATTAATTATACGAGTATTATATCTCTCTTCACGTGCTTTTTTATAGACGTATTAGTGGCTAGGCAGCCGCCTTTTATAATACTATAGGTATTAATAAAGGCCGCTATAACTCTTAAGGGTATAAGAATACTATAAATAGCTCCGCTGTATTGTCGCTAATTATATATTAAATAATATAGTATTGTTTTTAGGTGTAAAGAGTATATATTATAGTATAAACGGTTAATTGCTAGTATTTAATCTAAGTGGCTTAACTTTATAGCTGCTAAGAGTATACCTCTTATTTTCTTGCCAGAACTAGTTACGCTAAAGTATAAGTATAACTAGCCTAATACTAAGTTTAAGGACTTAAAAGAGTCTAGGGCAGCTAAACTGGACGCTAAAGCGCAAGTATAACTAGCTTAATACCAAGTTTAAGGACTTAAAAGAATCTAAGGCAGCTAAAATAGAAATTAGAGGATTAAAAGGAATTCTAGAAATAAACTTTTAAAAGTTATTAAAGATAAGTAGTTAGTCTATAAGATACAGGCTTTCTATTTAGTTACTTTACAGGCTTTAAATTATCTATATTATTACTAATACCTATTATCCGGCCTAGCCCTTTGGCGTTACCCTAATAATAAATATAAGACTTTTAGGTAGCAGCTTAAGTTAGATATTAGTTAAAACTCTATATACCTAAGACTAAATATTATAGTTCCAAGTGCTAACTTATTTAGCTATCTTAAATTAATTAGCACTACCTTTAATCTTCAGTTTTTTCTCACTATAGGTTATATAGAAATAATGGAATCTATAGGTCCAGATAGCTAATATTATTAGGCTTTATAATATTAGTAGTAAAAAATATTTTTGTCATAGCTATAGTTTTATAGCTATTGTCTAAAAATACCATATATTATTATTTAGATAGATAAAGGGTTTTTAAGTACTATTAAGTCTTTAGTTTATAGTGTCCAGTTTAGCTACTTTAAACTCTTTAAGTCCTTAAACTTGGTATTAAGCTTAGTGTTAAGCTAGTTATACTTGCGCTTTAGCGTCTAGTTTAGCTGCCTTAGACTCTTTTAAGTCTTTAAACTTAGTATTAAGCTAGTTATACTTACACTTTAGCGTCCTATTAAATAGATATATTAGTATAAGTCTATATACTACTAGGGTACGGAGAGCTAAAATATAGTTAGAGCCTTTTAAATAATTTAGCAGAAAATAATAGGTTATTTAAGTTAGCCTATAAATTAGCTAGCTTAACCTTAACATCTTACTCTAGCTTATAAAGATTAGGGCTATCTCTACCTAGTATACTACTATTAATCTGCGTATTAGTATCTCCCTTATTTATAGTGGCTAAAAAAGCTTTAGGTGTCTAGTCTCTAAAAGGTATTATAATATGGCTTTTAAGAGAGCTCGCTCTGCGCTAGGGCACTAGACGCCATATTATAAGTAGAGCTTGTAGTAGTTATGTAAGGTAGGATATATTTCTAGACAGTATATATTTGGAGAAATTAAGGCTAAGGCAAGCTTAATATAGATATATTTTTAAGAATAAAGAGGCTATAGTATTAGTTTAGGCGGCTATAGAAGTTTAAAAGATTAAGTAAATAATGGCAGGAAATGGAAGAAAAAGGCGCGTAAATAAGAGTACGGTATTATAGGGCTAGAGTGACAATAGCTATATTATAAATAGCTTAATATATAATTTAGACTATGGGACCTATATGCAAATAAGTCTAGCGAATATCTTTAATATAAAGTGTAGTAGCTATAAGTAGGATCTAGGATACTAATTTTAAGTTACCTATATAGTAGACATAATAGCTTACCTAAAAAAATTACTTTGTTAGTAATATAGCTTAAAAATAGGTTATACTTTTAGGTAAAATGGCATTCTAAAGAATAAAATACCATATTATATTTTACTTTGTTTTATATAATCTTAGACTTTTTATAATATCTTAGATTATCCCCCTACCTCTTTCTACTATATACTTTATCTTATCTTATACTTATTGGATAAAATACCATATTATATTATATTTTTTTTTATATATAATCTTAAACCTTTTATAATGTCTTAGATTATTCCCTTACCTTTCTCTATTATATATTTTACTTTATCTTATACTTATAAAATAAAATACCATATTATATTTTACTTTTTTATATAATCTTAGACATTTTTTAATATCTTAGATTGTTTTAAACTTGTTCCCCTACCTCTTAAGCTGCTTTACTTACTAGTCACAACACAAAAAATAGAATTATTAGCTCTCTTATTATTATATATCTGGTCTAGTTGCTTAAGTATACCTATTAGGATATCTATTATTCTATCTATTGTGGGAGGGTACGACCACTCTTAGACAGGAAGTTATGGTGCAGTCTCTTAGTTAGTTAGTTGGTCAGTTATAATTAGCTAGTAAAAAAGTGATTAGTAAGAAGAGAAGAAAAGAGTATATTAAAGGAAAAGTGTGTGTCTATTGGTGCCCTCTAAGTTATTAAAGAATTTGGAGCTCTAGACCAATCTATATAAAACATATAAAAAGCCTAAACTCTCTTAAAGCTATGCCTAATCTAGATGTTAAATCCAGAAGGCCAAATTACCCCATCATATACCTCCCCTACCTAAGTTGTTATCCCCTAATAACTTCCAAAACCTTATATTTCTACCTATCTTTAAAATAAAGGTGTAGTAGGTAACCGTATATACTCTTTACCCTTATTATAAACCCAAGATAGTGAATAAGGAGACTCCGTTCTGGTTAAATAAGACTACTCTTGTCTACCTAGCTAGATAGTATAAGAGGTATTAGACTAACGGCTCTTAGATAATATAGCTCTCTCATATCCTTCTATTTACTTAGTTCTGTCCTATAATTCTTTAGGCAACTCTATATAACTCTGTCCTTCTATAACAATAGGAGGCATAATACTTGGATTAACCGTAATAGTTAAAGAATTAATTCTATGGTTAACGCAGTAGAAGTATAAGCGGCTATTAAAATGTTCTATCTTAGTTGTATATATAAGCTAGAACGCATCCTTATAGTTCTTAATAGCCCTAAGACGGTAGGAATGCATCTATTTCCTAACTTTATTTCTATTACTAGTAAGAAGAAGGTTATAATCTTAAATTACCGCCAGAGAACCCCATTATCATCTACTAAGAAGGGCGTTAGATAAGGCACTGGTAGTAGTAAGCTTAACTATAGTAGGGAAGTGGTATAGGATTGCGCCGTAGAGACTAGAGTGTCTAGATGGCGTGCAAGGCGGCGCTTTTAAGTCTTAGTAAGTATATACTAGCTCTACTCAGGTTCCTCCTTCCATAACGTTAAGGTTATTATAATTGTTTTAAATACCAATAAACTATAGTAGTATTGTTTGCTAGGTTCTAGTTAAAGATCCTTTTGCTCTATAAGGAAGGTAAGGCATAGTTATACGTATATCTCCTTTCTTACACGGCTAAGTTACCTAGTTGGTCGCATACTTTTCTATATCCTTAATGGTCTAGTCTTAATTAAAGATCTTATATACAAATCTATTACCCTTAGTTAATTTTTATGCTTTAAAATCTGCCTACTATAATTCTAAGTGGTAATATATGCTAGGCAGGATGATTATATAATTGTCCTTAGTTTTATTATTATAAGAGCGTAAAGAGGCTTTAGGGAAGATTTAAAGGAATAATATAAATTCTATCTAAATCTAAGGGTATATAGCTCTTGTAAAGAACAAGACGTTATATAAAAAAGAGAAAGGAATATAGGAAGCTTGTAACTAAATATTTAAGGGTCTTAGCGGTAGACGCGTAGGCATAAGCGCATGCGGGTTTTAATAGGTTTTAACTAAATTCCATTATATTAGTGGAATTTAGTGGAATTTAATCAAGTTAGCGGAATTTAGTAGAACTTAATCGACTTGGTAGAATTTGGCAGAATTTGATTATAGCGTTGGAATTTATCTGTCAAGTGTTTTACTAAGACATTCCTACTGTAACTGGGCTAGTCCCGTTATAATTGTCTAGAGAAACGCTCCCTTAGATTATATTGGCGCCGCGTTTACTCTCTAAGAGAGAGGGAATATTAATATTAATATAGCAAAAAGCTGTAGAGTTTCCTTTAATCGCAAATTTCGCATAATAAGGGTAGGAGATAAGTTGCTACTAGCTATTAGGCCTAAGAGCGTAATAGAAACGGTAGTACTAAGGATCTTGTCTTATTAGCTACTAGTAAAGACTATAGACCATCATTCTTAACTAGCTGTAATTTAGCCGTCTATTAATTAAACGCTGGTAATAACGGTATATACGCATTTCCTTATTAACTATTACTAAAATAGTAGAATCCTACTACTATCTAAATAGGTTTAAAACTATGGAACCGTCTTACTACTATACACTTTAGTTGTCTAGTAACAGTGTCTAATTAAGTAAGGCCGCTCTATTATAGAAAAACCTTAGTACTAAGTTATAAATAAACTTATATAGTTCTAAGGAGTTAGATAAAACTAGAGGTTTATAAGCCTTTCTAAACTAGGAGTATATAGTAGGATCTGTCTTTATGGTGCCAAGGTAATTATAAGCGTGGTATATTAAACGGAGTCTATAGTATAGTGCGGCATAGTTTAAACCCTTTATCGCTAAACCTATACGTCTTCCTATAGCTTATATATGCATCTAGTAGACCTTATATATCTTTAGGTTAGAACTAGCCGCTCTATACTAACTACGCAAGAGCTTTATAACCTTAGTTAGTTTAATTTTAGTAGTTTGGTTTAGGGACGCTTTAAGATAAGCTAGTATATTATCTTTGCAGTTATACCCCCGTTTTAAATGGAGTACTGCTATAGTACCTATGGTCTCCTTAATATACTCCTTGTTATCTCTAGGCTTAATAATGTTTTTATTAAATGTTAATTTTACTTCTAGCCCTCCTACTTCTAGGTAAGCAACTATTAGCCCTCTCCTTAGATTTCTTTTTAAAGAGGATACTAGCAGCCGTAGGTGTCACGAAGTTCGTGTAGAGCAGTTCATTGATGAAATGGGTTGATTGATTGATGATCTTGACTTGATCGTTTCTTAATGCTTTGTTGATTAACCTAGGGCCCCTGGGGCTCGGAGGAGATTTACAATGCACGTGCTCCGTGCACGTGACTCGTGCACGTGACCCACGCCTTTAGAGAATATAGATTATCTAACAGTAGGGGTAAGCTAATGGGCGTTCCAGCTATAAGAATATTTTTATTTATAGAAGATAAAGGCAAGTTAACTAATATAGGTAATCCTTGTTAAGATGGTCTTCGTATAATACTAACGCCTCCTCCTTAAATAGGTGTTAACGGCTAAAAGGCTAATAGATTTATTATATTAGAAGCATATTAAGAATATATTTATAGTATAAGAGCTAAGCTCTCTCCTACTTGCCTAATTCCGATATTAATAACCTTTAGTCCTATAGTAGTTAGTCTCCTACTTCTTAGCAGTAGGTCCTTACTTAAAATAAAAAAGCCAGTTAAGTGTCTTTTTAAACTATACTTATTTACTACCTTATCTAATATTTCCTATCCTAACATCTTGGGCGTAAGCGCGAAATCGGTTAGTTATAGTTAAGTAGTATTCTTAATACCGCGTCCTAGATAACTAAGCCTCTTAACTAGGGCCTTATTAACTTGCGCTATTACTTTATAAAGTAGGTAGACGGTGAGCTCTTAAACGGTAAAAAGGAAGTAGTAGGAGACTACGTGTTTAAGCGGTCCGTTAAGAATACCTTATCGAAGGAGAGATCCTAGATAAACTAATAGGACTAATTAACTGCATCCTAATCGCGAACCACATAGCCAAATCCCTAAAAGCCCTTTACAACTAAGCTACGGAAGGTAACCCTAATTTAGAAATAGAAGACAGACTGCTCTTATACTAAGAACGGCTTATAGTTCTAGATGTTAACAACCTATAAATAGAGCTAATCCGTAAAGCCCACTGTTAAGTCTCTATGGTGTACCCTAGTTAAAATAAGATCTACTAACTACTAGTACCTTACTACTACTAGTAAGGACTCCTATCTAACATAGAATTATTTATTAGGAATTATTATGCTTATAAATAGGTAGATACCCCTAAGGATCAAACCCCTAGATGGTTATAACCACTACCAGTTCCTAAACGCCCTTAGCAGCATATTATAATAGACTTTAAATTATTCCTAAAGAACAAATATAGCTATAATATGGCCTTTATAGTAGTCAACCGACTAAGCAAGTAAGCTATTTCCCTCCCCTACTTTAAGACTATAACTATAAAAGACATAGCCCGTATATATATTAACAACATTTACCAGATCTATAGCGCTCCTAAGTTAATTGTCTCTGGCTATAGACCCTAATTTATATTGGACTTCTAGGACAAATTCTGCTATATCCTTAGAATTAAGATTAAGCTCTTTACCGTATTCTACCCTTAAACTAACGGCCAAACCGAGATTATAAACTAATACCTTAACTAGCGACTTCGCCCCTTTATTAATTACTACTAGGACAACTAGTTGGAACTACTGCCTATAATAAACTACGTACAGCTTACGCTTCCTTATAATAGTATAGGAATATTACTATTTAAGTTACTCTATGGATATAAACTACAAATATCCTTCAATTGGGATAGACCTATAGGACCTATAACGGCCCACAAACGCCTTAGCTATAAAGAGGCCTAGACATTCGCTAAGAGAATGCATAGAGCCTAGGAGACTGCCCAAGCAATTATAAAAAAGGTATAAAAGAAGAAAAAGGCTAACATAAACTAATATTATCGCGAGGTAGACTTCTACGTAGGAGATAAGGTATAGGTGTTAACAAAGAACTAGAAAACCTAGAGGCTAAGCTATAAGCTAGACTACCAAATAGCTGGCCCCTATAAGATCCCTAAGAAGGTAGGGCACTCTTTTAAAGTTAAGCTACTAGAGTTAATAAAGATCTACCTTATTTACTCTCTAGACTAACCGCGGAAGGCCGCGGACAACCTATTACCTAAATAGTACAATAATCCCCTGCTACTAATTTAGATTGCAAAGGACAAGGAATAGGAAGTTAAAGAGATCTTAGTAGTTAAGAAGGACTATAGTACCTTAAAATACCGTGCGAGCTAGGTAGGTTATAATAAAGATCCAGAATGGTACCCCACATCCAATTTTAAGTACTCTCCCTATAAGCTACAAGATTTCTACCTAGCCTACCTAGACCTCCCTAGACCACTACGCAAACTAGACAGCTGGATTAAATGCTAGGAGGAAGGGTTAGATAACTACAACAATCCAGATAATAATAAGGAACTTGGACAAAGCCTAAGGGTAGGCTTTTTTAGGAGGGGGGGGGGGGGGAGTGCTAGAGCGCGTCACCTACTACTTTCTGGGCATTTTGCCAAATTCTGCCATATTCTGCCAACACTACTTATAGAGCTAACTAATTAAGATTTTCTATGCCCGGCATGGAAAATTGCTATTAGCTTGCTTACTACTAGCGCCTTAGCGACCCCTTTGTATCTTGCCAGTCTTTAATAGACTTCTTCTTCTCCTTAGCTTAGTATTCTTGTATGGTAGCAATCTACAAGCTTCGGTTCAGAAGCATTTGTACGAGCCCGTCACAGTAAATGCTATCTCTTAACCCGTTAATTCAGGTCCTATATTATTGATAAGGACCTAGCCAATAGGAAGCTTCTGTTTAAGCCTCCGTAATAAAAACTGCAATAACCTAAGGTTATTTAAATATGCGATTTCTGTATATATATCTAACTATAGAGCTAGTCCTTAGTATTAAGCCTAGCTAGATGTTCGCTCTAATAAGGCCCTATTATATAGAGCGGAATTTCGTATATAGAGCAGCCCTAATAGGTTCTTAGTGACCTTATACGCCGCTTCTAGCCTATACTATCCTCTCTACGCTTTCTTATAGTGTTAACTAATAGATCTATAAGTGGCTTCTAAGCGCCTATATATAGTATAGCTGTTATACGCCTGGCCTTAATATAGGCCAAAAAAAAGGCCTACTTTAACCATAGTCTCTTATATAGATGCTCCTTAACTAGGCGCCATATTATTTCTATTATTCCTTTATGCTTTTATAAGACTAGCCGCTATCTAATTTAAATAGAGGCGTAGAAGAGGGTATCTTATAGGCGTTAACGGAACGCAAGGTAGGTATATTATCGCAGCACTCGCTTACCTATAACTCTATAGTTGGAGAGCTAATAGCTATTACCTATAATCGTGTCTAAGAGGAATAGGAAGAGGGGTTTCTATATCTTCCTATAGACTCTCTCGGTATTATAGTAAGACCTTAGCTAGTTGGCGATGTCAACACTATATATCTATAGATTATACTCCTTTATAAACTCCAGTATATCTAATTCTACTCTAGGCTTATTTCCAAATATCTTAACCATCTACTTACAGCCTATAGCTATTATAGAGGGTCGCTTTTAAGCTTTGTAAGGTAATTCTAACCTAGTAATATATAATATTAGCATAGTAAAAATATAGTGTTAAGAATAAAACACCTACTATTATGGACAGTAGATAGGAAAAGAACTATTATAGCATCCTTTTAGGCAAACTCCATTACCTAGTAACTTCTAGATAGCTCTATATAGAGCATACCCTATAGAATTTAGGTGTTATAGGTTAATTTAAAGTTAGTAAGTGTCACGGGACGAGGGCAATGGCTATAGAACGTATGTATTCAGGGAGTCTACAAGACGTTACGCGATCGATCGTAAGGGTCGAGGGCGTAAGGAGGTAATATACCTACGCGTAGCTGACGTAAGCTGTACGCGAGGTGTATGTAAGAGCACGGGGCTCTCCTATAGAGGCCCCTACGGTGGGGTTCCGTAACAGTAAGTAATACTAAAAAGGCCTCTATAGGTACCTTCTTTTTACGCCTTATCTGCTTCTTTATATATAGTATAGATACTATAAACCTAGTTAGGTCTTCTAGCTTAACCTTAATAGTCTCCTTTTAGATATTATATTCCTCCTTACCTATTTCCTCTTAACGCGTATATATTATTCTAACTATTCTAGCTGCCCTAATCCCTAAAGAGCGTAGCCATTTAAATAGCTTTATGCTACTAAATTGTTAGCGACTTAGTTAATTAAGGCACGAGCACGGTAAGAGGGACGCGCAAGCCTGTATAATTGGATTGTCTATAAACAAGGATCCAAAGCTAAAAAAAGGAAAGGGGAAGAACGGAAGCACCGCTTAAAGTTATATACAATTCTCTGGTTATGTAACAGCACTTTACTATTACGTAACGGCAATTTGCGGCGATCTGCGGCAATGTGCTAGTACCGTAACACAATCCACCGTTTTCCACTAGCGCCGTAACATTACCCCCCCTCCGAAAAAGCCTGCCCTTAGGCTTTATATATCCGTGGGGTGTTCTTATCTATATGCTTAATAGGTAGCTTATTATCTTCGCTATACTAGCACTCTATCTACTTATCTAGATACTTTAGGGGTCTTGGCTTGTTAGGGTATTAGTTATAAAACTCTTTAAGCTTTTAGGGGCAACCTATAAAGTTTTAAGTGGGGTACTAGGTTGGGTCTAAATTGTAACCTTTCTATTAGACACGGTATTTTAGCGTTCCTTGTACTAGTTTACAGGCTAGTATTTTATTAACTTCTTATTTATTGTTGCTATTAACTTAAATTGGCAGTGGAGGCTTATTCTTTTATCCAGGTAGTAGGTTATTTGCAGCTTTCTATAGCTTATCTGGTAAGAAAATAGGGTGGACTTTAATTAAGTCTGGGAGTTTAACCTTTTATAAGTTGCCTTCTTTATTAAGGATCTTATATAGTCCTACTATCTTATAGTCTAGCTTATAGCTAGGCCGTTATATCTTCTAGTTCTTTATTATAACCTAGACCTTATCGCCTATAGTAAAGTCGGGCTCGCGCCTATACTTATTTACCTACTATTCTATTAATTTCTGGGCCTTCTCTAGGTTCTTATAGGCTACTGCCTATACTTCTTCCAAGCGTCTAGTATACTACTATGCCTCCTTATAAGATAGTTTTTTATATACGGTCTATAGTCCTTTCGGTCTCTCCTAGTTAAAGCTTATATAGGGTAAGTATCCCATTTTTTAGCTAAATAGGTACAAACCCTATAGAGTTATAGGGTAGGGTTGCCTGGGCGTAGTCTATTATAGGTAGTAGTTCGCCCTAGTTATCCTAAAAGTAGTTAATAAAGGGCCAGAGTCTCTAGTCCAAGTATTAATTTATAATCTCTATTTAACTGTCTATCTGGGGGTAGTATGCTATAGAGAGCTTTAGCCTAATACCTAGAATCTAGGTAAACTTATTCTAGAAGGCTAATATAAACTACGGCCTGTGGTCGGATATGATAGTATCTAGTAGTCCGTAAATTTGGTAGATATAGTAGATATATAGTTAGGCCGCCTCTTTAGCATTAATATTCTTATAATAGGGGATTAAAAATAGGCGCTTGCCAAAGCGGTTAACTAGAATTATAACCATATTATATCTATCGCGGTCCGTAGGTAACTTATAGAAGTCTATAGAGATATACTACTAGGGGCGTTCTGGTATTGGGAGTGGCTTTAATAGCCCTAGGGTCTTGTCTTGTAGAATTATAGACCTATAGCAGTTGTCGCAGTTCTATATATAGCGGTTAATATCTATAACCATTTCGGGCCAGTAGTAGCGGTTGTCAATAATTCTATAGGTCTTATTTTTTCTAGGGTAGGCCGTAGAGACCTAAGTATATGCTTTAGCAATAAGCTAAGTCCGTAAATTCTATTCCTTTGCCACCACTAGCCGTTCCTAGTACTTAAGCAGTCCGTTTTTAAGGGACTATAGGCTAGTAGCATCCTTTACCTTTTTGCGGTACTCCTATAGAGAAGGGGCCATACGGTTTGCCTATAGTAGTTTATTAATAAGGTCAAGTTCCGTGGAGTTAATAGGACATATTTTAGCGTCTAAAGGGTCCATATTTAGTTCTGCCTATATCTAGGGATTAAGGTGCTCTGGTTATAGTAGTGTTTAGGTCTATAATAAAATCTTTACAGCCATCTAGTTATCTAGGTCCTGTTTACGCCTTATAAGAGCATTTATACGGTCTGTTGCGCCTGGCTTGTATATAATTAGGAAGTTAAACTGTAATAGGACGTCCGCCTAGCGTGCCTACCGGGCCGTAAGGGCTTTAGTTATTATAAAGTATTCTAAGGCCTTATAATCTAAGACTACTTAAATAAGTTTAGGGGTCCCTTTTAGCTGCGCACGCCAGTGCTGAAAGCTAGAGATAATAGCCAGCATTTCTTTATCGTGAATGTGGTAATTTAACTTAGCATCTATTATAGTTTTTAAATAGTATATAATAGGATGCCATTCTCTATCTAGCTGTTTCTAGGAATATACGGCAGCTATTACACTATTAGAAGCATCCGTTTCTAGCCTTAAGGGCCGTTTTAGGGAAAAATGGGCCAGTAACAGAGTAGAGATTAGCCGTTTCTTAAGTTCGTTAAAAGCCTATTTATACACGGCATTAAAATGGAAGGGTTAAGTCTTTTTAGTAAGGCAGCTTAGAGGCCGCGCAATTCTACTATAATTCTTAATAAAGCGTTAGTAGAAGTTGTAGAAGCCTAAGAATAACTATATTCCCTTTACGGTCCTTAGCGGTTCCCATTAACTAATTATAGCTATTTTTTCTGGGTCTGCCTTAATTCCATTTATACTAATAATAAATCCTAGGTACTTTATACATTTAATACTAAACTCTAATTTTCTAATATTAGCCTGGAGACCGGCTTTACGGAGCCATTGTAGGATTTTATGGACGTGTTCCTTATATTCCAGTTTATTCTTAAAGTAAATTATAATATTATCTAGGTAGGCTGTGTAGAAGTTATTAAGGTAGTTAAAGAGTACGTTATTTATATACTGTTGGTACGTAGCCGGTCCATTAGTCAGTCTAAAAGGTAGTATTTTATATTTGTATAATCCGTAGCGGGTCTAAAATGTAGTAAGATCCTTAGATCTGGGGTCTATCCTAATTTAGTAAAAAGCCTAGCAGATATTAAGCTTTATAAAAATCTTAGCCTTACTTATACGGGCCAGTGTTTCCTTAAGTAAGGGCAGCGGATATTAGTCTTTACGGGTTATATAGTTTAGTTTATAGTAGTTAATATAAAAACGGAGTCCGCCATTAAGCTTTTTTATAAAGAAAATGGATGCGGTAAAGGGGACTTAGCTAGGCTTAATGAAGCCCTTATTAAGGTTGTTAATAAGATACTATTTAGTGGCCTATAGTTCATTAGTAGATTATTAGCAGAGGGGGCTATAGCTAAGGGTGTTTTCTTTATCTGGCTTAATCTTAATCTTATAGTCATACGGTTGGTAAGGCGGGAGTATATTAAAGGCTGCCTTAGAGAATACGTCCTTGAATTCCTAGTATTGGCGGAGTAGTTTCTGTTCTACCAGCTCCTTATCTATAAGCTTACTTTCCCCACTAAGCTGGTTATAGGCTAGGGCTTCCTTATCTTTAATTATCTGGTTAATCTTGTATAAGCTAGTCGTAAAGGCAATAGTATTAGGCCGTTTTAAGTTCTAATAAAACCCTATGGCGCTAATACAGCAGATATTAACTAGTAGGAGGTTTATAGGTTTCTTTATAGGCGTTTTATAAACTATATTTTACGGTTAAGGGCTTATAACCCTTTTTAGCTCCTATTCTATCTTCTATAGGTTATTTTTCCGGTTTATTTATTTAGTATGGCGTCCAATATTCCTTGCTATTCTTTACAGCTATATAAGGCCTAGTTTATCTAGCTAATTACTAGCTTCCTAGGTCCCTAATATCGGCGGTATAATATTAATAGTTTAGGGGCGGCGTAGTATACGGACCCATTGCGGATTAAACTGTATATCTTTCTTAAAGGCCTAGTCCCTATATATAGCATTAGCCTAGTAACTGGTGTCTATCTATGGCCGTATAAGGTTTTCTATTATAATGCTAATTTCCTTTATAAAAGAAGGTGTTAGGGGTAGGGTTTTAGGCTAGACAAGTTGTCTACTCTATATATTAAGCTGTAAGCCTAGATAGGCTAGCTATTTTCTTCCTAAGATTATATTATGGCTTCCTAGGTCCGTAATAAGAAAGGGGATATTATACTACCTTCGTCTGTCTACACGGAGGTAAATCCACAAGATAGTAGTAATGGGTAGTCCTATCTATCTATTATACCCGCAAATAGGAATTGGTTTGGGCAGTTCTTTAAGGGGTATATTTAAAAGGTTAGCCAGCTTTATAGTATACTGTGTGTCTATTAAGGCAAAGGCATTTACTCCAGAGTTAGCTAAAGTAGAGGTTAAAACTTAATATCTATTACGGAATAAAGTATAAGGGATAGTGCAGCTTCTTCCACTAACTAGCCAACCTAGATTAATATGTGATATATTAATCCCTTTTAACCCTAGAGAGGAGTCTTCCTTTAGGGTTTCTCTTTTTCCGGCTCTATACTATCCTCCTAAATTAATAGGACCTTATTTGTCTTTACTGCTATAGGGCAGTCCTTTACAAAGTGGTCTTTTTAGCTGTATAAAAAGCAAGCTCCTTAATTACTAAGGGCTTATCTATAAGGGTTGCTATACATAGGCCAAGTCTATACTGGGCCTATGGCAGGACTAGCTGTTAGATTAACGGCGGGCTAAACAGTTAGTACTATAGGAGTTGCAGCCCGTACTAGGGCACTATTAGCTATTCTTATATTACTTATAGTCTGGGTTTCTGGCTTTATACCGCTTAGCATATACCTTAATTTAATAGAGGCCTTAATTAATAGCTAAGCACTAGTCTGTTAGTTCCTTTAGCGTCTATATAGTAGTAAAGACTAGCAGTATAGCCCACTGTAGGTCTAAGGTAAGCTTATTAAATAGGTCTGGTAGCAGATCTTCCTAAGGGATTTAGGCCTAGCCAGCTAGGTATAAAAAGCGGGTCTAGAAGGCCGAAAAGGTCTCCATTATTTTTATATTAAGGGCTTTATAATTAAGGCGGGCGTTCTATATCTTAAAGAGGTCCTTATAAATAGAAGACAGGTGGTTAATTATCTCTTCTCTAGAAAGGAAGGGGTCTGCCAAATCCTAGGCGTATTATAGACATAGGTACGTCTATACGTCCCTACCGGTGCGGCTAAAGACGTAGGCCATCTTAGCTTAAGTAGTAGGGAAGTGGTCCATATTAACTTTAAGCTTATCTTGCAGTTAAAGCTTCCAATTATTAAATATAGGGTTAGTTCCATCTGTAAGCAACGGGGGGTCCATAACCTTTACAGACCGCGACAATACTAATACTATATATTAGGCTAGGGCCTTAAGGACTATAGCAAGTCTCTAGGTGTCTAATAACTCCTCACTAAGTATAGGGGTGTCTCTAGTTTTAAGCAGCTCTTAAAGCCATTTAATTTTAGCATTAGCTGCTATAAGCTCTTCCTAGGGGGTTAAGGCGGCAACTATTTCACCATTAGAGGTATTTATAGGTCCCACAGCGGCTTTACCAGCTACTGTGTTTCTTGGTATAGTAGTAGGGGTATTAGGTAATTTCTAGTTATTTATTTATTTTCTAGGGGTTCTGGTCTATACGTGTCCTATTCTTAGGTTTCGCGTTTTATTCATATTCTTATAGTTCTTAGGGTTCTATCCTATCCTTAGGGTTTTATTCTTTATCCTTGTCCTATTTATGGCCTTATAGATATATTTAAGTTCCTTTTTAGGAAGTAAAGAGTAGTAATAAGCTTTAGATAATATTAGCGACTTAGTTAATTAAGGCACAAGCATAGTAAGAGGGACGCGCAAGCCTGTATAATTAGATTGTCTATAAACAAGAATCCAAAGCTAGAGAAAGAAAAGGGGAAGAACGGAAGTACCGCTTAAAGTTATATACAATTCTCTAGTTACGTAACGGCAATTTGCGGCAATCTGCGGCAATGTGTGTAACGGGACTAGCCCAGTTACAGTAGGAATGTCTCGGTGAAACACTTAACAGATAAATTCTAACACTTTAATTAAATTCTGCCAAGTTAATTAAATTCTGCCAAATTCTGCCAACTTAATTAATTTCCACCAGTCTCCACCAAATTCCACTAATATAATGGAATTTGGTTGAAACCTGTTAAAATCCGCGTGGGCTTATGCCTACGCGTCTACTGCTAAGACCATGAATATTTAGCTACAAGTTTCCTATATTCCTTTCTCTTCTTTACGCAACGTCTTGTTCTCTACAAGAGCTATATACCCTTAGATTTAGATAGAATTTATATTATTCCTTTAAATCTTCCTTAAAGCCTCTTCACGCCCTTATATTATATTGCGTCTATACCACTACCCTTAAAATAGCAAACGAACTCAAATCCGCCACATTAACTATTATGGCCCTAGTTAGGGAATAAATGACTATAATACAACAGTCCTTTACGGATGCCTTGGCCCAGCAACGAGCTATACTAGAAGCCTAGCATTAGCAATTAATTAAAGCAATACACAAAGAACTCTATAACGCCAAAGTACTCGCGTTAGAAACCCCAATAGCAACACCTATAAATAAGATTAAGATAACTGTATGTAAACCTAGCCCATTAAATACGAACCTTAAACTAGTAATAATAGCTTAACCTATACCTATAACAAACCTAGTACCTACTATAAAATCAAAAAAGCTTCCTAACCCTCTAATATTTAATAGAAATTAAAATAACCTACGCTCCTTTATAACTAAGCTCTGTCTTAAACTTTTAACAAACTATAACTAATACCCCACTAAAGCTAGTAAGATTAGCTATGGAATATCTCATTTAAACAAAGATGCTGCACAAACTATAGACCTATTCTTCCATAATGGCACCTTTATTAATTTTAAAACCTTTATCTCTCTATTAAAACGAATGTATAATAACGCCAGCTGTAAATATACCGCTATTACCAAACTTAAAAACCTATAATAATGGAACCGAGAATTTACTAGCTTCTTTTCGGAATTTTTAGGCCTCGTTAGCGAACTGGATTAAAATAAAGCCGCTAAAGTTGCTGCTCTTTGACGAGCTATTTTGGATAAAATTAGAGTATAGTTAGTAGGTAGGGAACTGCTAAAGGACCTACCCGAATTTGCTATAATATGTTAATAAATTAATAAGGACCTTTAATATAATAAACAGACTCGTTCCCTGAAGCCAACCACACCTTATATTTAAGACTCTTCCAGGCAGCAATTAAAAGCGGGCTGGAAGAGCACTGCCCGGTTTCAAAACCGGGCCCCTACGCGCGACACGCATGGTCCGCACAGTGCGCGGCCCTTATAGCCGGCCAACGACGAGCAAGGAGGAAATACATAAGCAGCCACGATTCTAAGGACGAGAGATAATATAAAGACACAAGAAACCAGCTAAAGAATACCCTAAGAAAAGAAGCAAGGAATAACTGGAGACGGTTTATAAACAAACATACTACTAACCTAAGTCTCCCCTATAACAAGGGCCTTTGGACCATAGCGAAATAGGTAAAGAAAAAGGCGGGACGCCTAGTAGAAGATCTATACCTACCACCCCTATAAAGAGCAGGCGAACTATAGGCCATAAGTAACAATAATAAGAAGGTAAAGATCCTTATAGAAAGATTTTTCCCTTAACCAGCTCTAGTAGACCTTAGCGATATCACCAGTAAAACACTGGTAACTTACCTAAGGGTTAACAGCGACATAACAACTAAAGAAATGGCTAGAACTATTAGCCGCCTCTTAAATAACACAGCACTAGGACTAGATAGGATCCTAAACGAAGCCCTAAAGACCTATAGACCACTTATAGCACCTTAGCTTATAGATATAGCCAGAGCATGCTTTATAATAGGCTACTACCCGTAACTTAGAAGATCTATAACAACAGTTGTCTTATAAAAAGAAGGTAAAGTAGACTACTTAATCCTAGGAAGCTACCACCCTATTGCCTTAGAAAACACCCTAAGCAAGATCTTAGAAAAGGTTATAGCGGACCATATAGCAGATATAGTAGAGGAACATGCCCTACTACCATAAAGCTAAATAGGGGTAAGAAAGAATCGCTTAATACTATTAGCACTTACACTAATCGCTACTACCATTAAAACTGCATGGGCTATGCGAAAGGACTTTATAGTATTAATACTTAGCCTAGATATTAGTGGCGCTTATAATAATATACCCTATAAGCGTCTCCTATATATCCTTAGGGCAAAGGGCTTCCCAGAATAGATTATTTAATTTATTTAAAATTTTATAGACCAGAAAGAAATATTATTAGTCTTTAGCGGATACTAAAGCCCCCCTATTACAGTTATAATAGGAATACTATAAGGATTACCTCTATCGCCTATACTCTTCCTCTTCTTTATAAGCAACCTACTTAATACCTTTAAGGAAGGGGCGACCTAGGGGATAGGCTTTATTAATGATATAAACCTAATTATATATAGGCCAACAGCCGCAGAGAACTATAGGACACTAGAGAAAGCCTATAATACCTATATAGAATAGGCAAGACAATATAGAGTCCAATTCTTACTAGAGAAATACTAGCTAATCTATTTTATAAGAAAACGTAACTAATCTGTAGATCTTTAGCATAAAATCCATATCTAAGGCTTTAGGGGTTAACCGGTTTAAGGCCTAAGGGTATTAGGAGTATAGGTAGACAGCAAGCTTTGGTAAAGCGCATATACGGCGCAAGCGGCCTATAAGGGCCAAGCATAGTATATTGCTATATCCAGGATTATTAATTCTACATAGGGTCCATACTTCTAGAGGTTACGCCTACTATATATAGTAGTTATCCGGCTAACCATAACGTATAGATCTAGTATTTGGGCCACTAGAGAAACTAAAAAAGGCCCCCCTAAATTACTCCTTAAACCACTCTAAAAGGTCTAAATAGCCTGCCTTAGGAGTATAACAGGCGGGTATAAGCAAACGGCTATAGCACTACTTAAGAAGGAAGCTAATATTCCCCCCCTATAACTATATATTAAAGCTGATGCAATATAAAGGGTGTAAAAGGAATGTAACTTTAACGTTATAAAGTATATCAAGACACGCCTAAATAAACTATAGAGGGACCCTAGGGTGCCCTATAGGAGAAGAAACCAACAACCCTAAAGTAGGGAAGATATATTAGGAAAACAGGTAGAGAAAGCAGAAGAAGAATAGTATGGCGCTAGGGCCCAGGCCTATATAGAGAAGGAAGGAAGACGCGTAAGAGGCTAGCAAAGACAATAGTAAGGGAGAGAAAGGAGCTAAAGTAGAGTATAAAAGAGTACTGGAAAACTATCTACCACAATATAATACTGGTTGGACCGACGCTAGAGAAACAAATAGGAGTTAAAGGCACAGAGGTAGACTTAGGCAAGGGGAACCCAAGCCATAGTATAGGTAATACTATAGGGGGTAAATACCTAAGGGCTCTAAGAGGGCCTAACAAAGGCGGAAAATATAATGGCAACACTCTTAAGAACAGGAATAATAGGACTAAAAGATTAGCTTCACTGGGTAGGTATTCTAGTGGGTAGCCTAAGGTGTAAATATAGCTAGCTAAAACAGACACCAAAATACGTAATACTGTTATACCCCTTACGCACCGGCTAAGAAGCAATGCTCTTAGCAGCTGGCATAGAAAACTATAATACACTACTCTTAATATAGAAAGGCCTTAAGGCGGCTACCCGGTGGCTTATTAGCTAAAATATGCTAGACCAGTTCTGGGTTACAAAGAAAATAGTAATAGAAGGCAAAGGGGCGAGTAATAGGCGCCCCCTAATAACTCTACAGGAGTAGAGTACAGTGTGTAATACTAGCGCGTCCGTAGGTTTGTTACAGCAGCAGTAATTCCTAAGAAGGTTAAAAAGTAAGGTAGTAGAGCACCACTAGTGACTCGCAGGCAACTTATAAGTGAGCCCTAAAAGGCGGGGAGACGGATTACGGGGTTTTCTTAAATAGAGTTTTCTCCCCACATATATATAAGGAGTAGTCCGCGTGGGCCTAACAGGGATCCGAATCGGACGTTAAGCAATGAATAATATATATATATTTAAGACTCTATAAAACCGATATATACCCTAAAACGCGACCCTTTTCCAAAACCTACGCATGACCCTATAGACCTTAACGCCACTTAATTCTACGTACCCTTAGGAACCAACAAACAAAGAACTTAAGCCGCAAATAGAGAATATTTTGGATGTAGTAGAAAAGGACATATCTAAAGGAATTACTAAACTTACCCTTTTAAAAAAAGTCCGCCGTAGTTCCTTCTACTTTTTAAATCGCACTCGCTTTTCAAGCCGTACTTGCTCCTTAACTTATACTTATCCTATAAATTATACCTAGTCGTTATAAAGCATATTACCCTTAACTAATTTAGAAAATGAATTATCCTAGGGCCAAGTCGCGCCTTAGGATAAGAAGTGGAAGAGTATAAGTGTCTAGGCTCTTCTAGTACTAATACATAACATAACTCCCTTAATGTACTTAGCGAAATTTAAATACTTAGAAAATAGAAGGAGATATAAATCCTTATAGATAGCAGAGTTACTAGTATAGGCTTTATTAATATAAACTATACAAAAACCTAATACCTAAATTTAAAGAAACTTAATAAGCCCTAAGGCCTTTAAGGCTTTAACGGCAAACCCTTAATATATAGTAAATTAACGCACTACGCTCTTATAAAAATATAAATAGGTAAATACCTTAAATACGTTTCCCTATTTGTAACACCCCTAAAGCAATATAAGATAATACTTGGACATAGATAGCTAAAACAACACAACCCTTTAATTAGCTAGGTTAAAGAAACACTAAAGTTCCATACAACCTACTACTAAAGCCATTACTTAAAACACCACCTGCCCTATAAATATACATAAGATTATTCAAATTTAATATAATATAAACTGCCCCTACTATAGACCCTGAATTAAAATAATAAAATTACAACTACCGATTATAGTAAAGAATGCGAAGACGTTATGCCAAACCCTCTTAAAATTTATATAATACAAGCCGCACCTTTTATTTTGTTAGCATGAAAACAAGACCATAAAATCTTTGCTATTACTATAGAAGATATTAAGAAAGTACTAGAACTAAAGTAATATATTAACCCTTAACCTCTTATGCCTAAAGAGTACCATAATCTAATTAATAAGTTTAAGAAAAGATTCGTAGACTAACTACCTCCACATTAAAATGCATATGATTTTAAGATAGAACTTAAACCTAATATAACACTAAAGTTTGGTCCACTATATAGTATGTTATAAGAAGAACTGCTTATAATATAATAATACCTCAATAAGCATCTAGAAAAAGGATTTATTTGCCCTAGTTAATCTCCATTCGCCTTATCTATACTATTTATTAAAAATCTAGGAGGAGGCTTAAGATTCTATATTAATTATTAAACTTTAAACGCAATCACGATTTAAAACTAATATCCTATTCCCCTAATTTAAGAAACGCTTAACCGCTTATTAAAGGTACGGTACTTTATAAAGCTTAATATAGTTGCCGCCTTTAACTAAGTCCGTGTCCGTAAAGGAGACAAGAAGTACATAGCTTTTTATATATAATAGGGACTCTTTAAATACCTAGTAATGCCATTTAGTATAAAGAATAGTCCTAGTACGTTTTAACAATATATTAATAATACGCTTTGTGAATTCCTTAACGTATTTATTACTGTGTATATTAATAATATCTTAATTTACTCGTCTTTGCTTTCTAAACACTGGAAGCATATCTAAATAGTCCTTAAACGCCTGCGAGACGTGGGTTTATAATGCGATATTAAGAAATACAAGTTCTATATGTCTAAAGTTATATACCTAGGCCTAATTATATCCCGTAATAGAATTAAAATGGACCCTAAGAAAATCCCTGCGATTGTGAACTAGGGAAGCCCTAATAATATACAAGATATTTAAGGATTTCTAGAATTCGCAAACTTCTATTATTAATTTATTAACTACTTCTTGGAAATTGCCTAGCTATTAGTAAACCTAATAAAGAAGAATATGAAATTTAAATGGTCCACTAAATGCGAACAAGCTTTTAATAACTTAAAATATTGCTTTATCCCTTGACACGGCAATTTGGGTCCTTAGGTTATCGATAAGAATCAACCAATCGGAAAAGCTGGGTTAATATAAATATCCAATTGAATCCAGTCGTCAATATAAGCGAACTTGGCAAAAGGACCCTGCCGTGTCAAGGGATAACTGCTCCAATTCTTACCCACTTTGACCCTAACCTTAAATATATTGTTAAAACGGACTTATCTAATTATGCGCTAGGGGGAGTGTTGTTATAATATAATAAGAACGGCGAGCTACGTCTAGTAGCCTTTCTCTCTTAGAAACTCGCCCCTGCCGAATTAAACTATAAGATATATAATAAGGAACTGCTTACAATTGTTAGATGCTTTAAACAATGGCATCCTAAGCTAGAAGGATCGTTGTTTTTAATATACGTGTTAATAGACCATAAGAACCTACATTACTTTATAACTATAAAGCAATTAACGTAGCGCCAAATTTATTAGGCTAAATACCTCTTATAATTTAACTTTAAGATTATATACTAACTAGGTAAACTTAATTAGAAGCCTAATATATTAATATAACAATTACAAGACCTACCTGTAAATACTTTAAATAAATAGATTATAAATTAATTACGGATTTTATTACCCCCTAAATATTTTAAAAAAACTACGTCCTATATTCCTAGATACGGAACTCAACAGAAACAAATTAGAAGTTAATAAATAAAAAATAGAAATTAATAAGCCAATAAAATACAAATATAAGAATGATATATAGATAATAGATATAATAAAAGTAATTTAAACGGGAAAACGATAGTATAAGGATATTATACTCACTAAATGCGAAATTCGAAACAATCGATTATACTATTGACAAAAGATGGTAGTTCCAAATTCCGAGCCTTTACGATTTAAGATACTTAAATTCGTATACAACTCCCCTATAGTAGGGCATACTGGCCGTGCGAAGACTTATAAGATTGTTTAACGAGTATACTACTAGCCTATAATGCACGACTACGTATAAAAATACGTTTGAGCATATAGGATATACGTGCGTGGAAAGACCTCTTATATAAAGAAATAAGGAGTACTTTAACCGCTACTAATTCCGATATAAAGATAGCGCGATATCTTAATTAACTTTATAGTCGACTTACCTAATAGTAATAGGTTCACGAATATCATAGTAGTTATTAACCGTTTTATAAAAATGCGACATATAATCCCCATAGACTTAATTAATGCGATATTAGTAGCCAAATGTTTCGTTAAGCACGTCTTTAAGCTACACGGACTTCCTAACTTAATAATATCTAACTGCGGAAGCCAGTTTGTTTTAGACTTTTAGTAAGCTCTATATAAACAATTAAGCATTTAAACATAACTCTTAACTGCATTTTATCCGGAGATAGATGGTTAAACCGAAATTGCAAACGCGATTATGGAATAATACCTATAAATATACTACTCCTACCTGCAAGATGACTGGGAAAAATAGCTGCCTTTGGCTAAGTTTACTGCAAATAATACAATAAACGTATTAATAGGCATAACGCCGTTCTACGCAACCTACGGATAAGACCCCTAATTTAGATTTAAACCACAACCTAAAATTAATACAATAGGACCCATAATTAAACGGATTTAGTTAATTAATGCGCACAACTTCGCTAATTAAATAAAGCAGTTAATGGAACTATTATAAAGTGAATTAACATACGCTTAAACGGTATAGGAATAGCATGCGAACAAAGAACGAGCTCCCGCATAGGACTTTAAGGAAGACGATATAGTTTACCTAAATATATAAAACCTAAAGACTTAACAGCCCTTAAAGAAACTTAATTAGAAATTTGCGGGCCTATACCAAATTAAGAAGAAATTAAGCCCGTATGCTTATAAGCTCAAACTATTAACTGAGATAAAAATACATCTAATATTTTATATAAGCTTGCTGCAACCCTTAAAAGACAAACCTATAACCTATAAAGTGCCGCCGCCACCTCCTGTAATTATTGATAACGGTAACAGTTTTTACTTTATTGACTCGATTAATAATATGCGATAGAAAATATAATCTAAATAATTTAAACTTCTTGTTAAGTAGGAAGGATATAAAACACAAACCTAGGAAACCTATAAATAGGTTAAGGCCAACACGCCTTCCCTAGTAAAAGAATTCTATAAAGACCATCCTTCGCGGCCTGCTCTGGCTGGATGGACATAATATAAAGGCAAACAACTACCACCTAACACAAAGATATAAAACACGATAGCAGGAAACTTAAAATTAAAAAGAACTTAAACCACATTACGACGCTTATAAGGCAATAAGTTATAAATTCTCAACCAAATCAAATTATTTTAGACCTTCGGCCAAAGGGGGGGGGGGTACTATAATGGGACTAGCCCAGTTATAGTAGGAATGTCTCAGTAAAACACTTAATAGATAAATTCCGACGCTTTAATTAAATTCTGCCAAGTTAATCAAATTCTGCCAAATTCCGCTAACTTAATTAATTTCCACCAGTCTCCACTAAATTCCACTAACGTAATAGAATTTGGTTGAAACCTATCGAAATCCGCGTGGGCTTATGCCCACGCGTCTGCTGCCAAGACTATAAATATTTAGCTACAAGTTTCCTATATTCCTTTCTCTTCTTTACGCAACGTCTTGTTCTCTGCAAGAGCTATATACCCTTAGATTTAGATAGAATTTATATTATTCCTTTAAATCTTCCTTAAAGCCTCTTCGCGCCCTTACAATGTGCCAGTACTGTAACACAATCTACCGTTTTCCACCAGCGCCGTAACATAAATAGATTATTAAGCCAAACTATATACTTACCTAGTGGATAGAGCCGCTTATTAGTTATAGGATAGTGCTATATAAGGAGGTTAAGGATAACCAATTAGGTCTTTATAAAGCCTTTATTAAGAAAGGCAGTATTAAGGTCTACTAGGTCTTTCTTATCGCCTTTAGCATACTATAGCCAGTTAAGAACGTAGCCCTAATTTACTAAAACCCATATCTTAAAGCCTTCTAGTATAGGCTTTAATAGAATATTAACAATTTCTAGCGCTCTTCCTATAAACCTTTATATAGTCTTATTAATAGCTAGGTGTGGGCCAGGGCTCTAAAATATACGGCAGAGTACTTGTAGGTGCTTAGAGAGCTTATCTACGCGGTTAAATATCGTATGGAAGCTATTAGGAGGCATAGAACTGCATTAAATATAGCGCTTAAGCTGCTTAAACTAAGTCTTTAATATATACTTAGTCACCTTATAAGCAGCGCCCTTTTTAATTAGCCCCCAATAGTCCTCTACAGCTAGCTCTATCGTAATTCCTATATAGATTACGACTCCAAAGTATATATACAGCTCCTACCTACACGTAGGAAACCACGGCCTTGCCCTACACTCTAGGGCTTCCTCCTCCGGCATAGGATTGGCTTCTATATAAGTATTTATCCAGCCAGCCATCTTATCCAGCATTTTATCGGTAAAAAACAGGTAGAATAGGGCCAGAGGATCGCTATGGTTAATGCCAGAGGGGATAGCAGCTTCTCCCAGGTTCTAGTAGTCGTCTACTCGAAGGGGAGTGAAGGGCGGTATAGCCCATAGCTCTAGCGGTGGCTTCTTCGACTTTTTTAAACGAGGATCCTTCCACTTCACATAGTTGATGTCATTGGATGTTCGCGGCATTGCGTGGCATTAAAATGGGCAAAAATAACAGCTTATTTGGACTGTTTACATACTCTGTCGATGCCTCGCGTACAGCTCAGCACGGTGTTCGTGCACGGTGCAGCTTGGCATTGCACCTCGACGGGTTAAGAGATAGTTGGGTCCTTCTTTGAAAATATCCTCCCGTGGCCCGGAGTGCCTCTGCTACTACTAGGGGGTAAGCTTTGGGCAGATCTTCGTGCAGAGCTTCGTGCAGGGCTTTAGTAGAGCTTCGTGCAGGGCTTTATGCAGAGCTTCGTGCAAAGCTTCGTGCAGAGCCCTATGCTTCGTGCAGAGCTTCGTGCAGAGCCTCATGCAGAGCCTCGTGCAGAGCTTCGTGCAGAGCCTCGTGCAGAGCTTCGTGTAGAGCTTCGTGCAGAGCTTCGTGCAGAGCCACGTGCAGGCGTGCAGACGTGTAAATGTGCAGACGTGCAGACGTTCGTACGGGCGATCAATTGTAGAGACGTTTGTAGAGACGATTGTATGGGCAATTGATCGATTGATTGTATGGGCGTTTGTACGGGCGTTCGTACGAGCGATTGTAGAACCTTCCTAGTATATTAGTGCTGCGTGTTAGTAGAGCTTTAGAGCTCTATATAGGTGAAGAAATGTCGACCGGATATCCGTGCACCGGTCATAGGAATTGAATGAGGACTCTATCTATTAAAATGTGGTTCTAAGACCTCTATATATACACAAGGAAAGGTGTAGGAAAGGAAAGAGAAGGGAGGTAGGGGGTGGCAATAGAAACAAGGAGTAGGTGACCAAGTCAACGACTAACTCAACAACTAACTTAATAACTGAGTCAACGGGTAGGTAGCTAAGTCAGGGCAGTAAGGACCTAATTTGGGTTGATATACCCCCCCAGCTAACCGACTGGGTGACGATCAGCTGGATATACCTAAATAGGAAATATCCATGGTGTTAAACCAAATAGAAACCATCTAAAAGAAAAACTTAATAAGGAAATTATGCAAATTAGTTAAACAGTACAATCAAATCCAACTATAATAGAGTCTTGATATTAACTAAATTTAATTGTTAAATAAAGCTTTTATACTTCTGCCTTAATAGGGCCTTTGTAAGACCGTCAGCTATTATATTAGTAGTAGGAACCTACTTAATCACGATTAAGCCTTTCTAAACCTCTTAGCGAAGCCAGTGCTGGTAGATATCTATATAATAAAGCTTCGTGTTTAACTAAGGTCCGTTTTTAGTAAGCAGTTAAATTATCTATTAATTGTCGCAGCTAATTGTATGCTCCTTACTCGTGTGGAGTCGCATATCTTAAAAGAAGCGCTGCCACCAAATTAATTCGGTAGCTGCGTTTGATAGAGCTTTAAGCTCAGCTTTAGTGCTTAATATTATAACAGTCTTCTGCTTGGTAAAGCGCCAGTCAATTGCTCCCCTAAATAGTAAAAATATAAAGCCTTTGGTGCTCTTTTAACTGACAGGATTATCGCCAAATACAGCGTTGCTTGCTTGGACGACAATCTAACTTCTAACATTCCTGCTTAAGTATTCAATTGCAAGAGTTTTCTTTTAATACAGGTATGCAATCGCTTAATTGGCTGCGGCTTTGTGTAGGGGCAATAGATTGCGAAGGAATTCTAAGAGCTTGCTTGAGGCTCGAGCGGCGTCAGGTTATATAATGCAGGTAGCATAGAGTAGCAATCCGACCTTCCTTTAATACATATAGACCTACTACTTAGAGGCCTGTTCTGGATTAAGCAAGAGATCTTCCATACTTATTAGTGTATATACTAGTCGAAAGTCTTTTAGATGGAAGGTGCTGGCGATCTTATTAATATAGGAATCCTAGCAGAGCCAGAGCTTCCGTTAAGGTTAATTGCGAAGGACTCTAATTCCTAAGAACCAGGTCAGTTCTCCTAGGTTCTTAATCTCGTACTTCATTATTAGCTGTTCCTTAAAGAGTTAAAGCTTTAGTAAGTCTTCTATGCGGCAGGCTGCCACAATGTTGTTAACGTAGAAAAACACAATTAGCCAGTCATTATAAAATAGACATAATTCTCCATTAACTGCCGTCAGACCTAGGGACGTTAGGGTAGTTAAGAACTTATTAAGCCAAAGCAGTGGTAATTGTTGGAGGCCGTATAGAGCTCTTTAAAGGAGCAGACACCTGCCCTTCTGTTAAAAGCCATCTAGAAACTTAATATAGACTGTCTTATTAATAAGGCTGTTAGCAAAGGTGTTAACTATATCATACTACCAAGTCTCTAAATTAAATGCAGCAACGATCGCTATTATGACTCTGAATATTTTTGCTGCAAGGGTTGCTGCATACGGGTCCTTTTCACTAAATTATTATAAGTTACCTCGTATATAAAGACGGGCTTTAAATTTAATAAGATATCCATTAGTGTTAAACTTATAAGTAAACACTTAGGTAATAGGTATGACGTCAAGCGACGCTGTCCATTTGACGGACTCGAATGTCCCTTACTGCTCAAGATTATTATATTCCTTATTAGTAGCTTTCGTGAAGCCATCTTTATATAGGTAAGCTTAAAGCTCCTTCTAGCTGCGTAGTAGTAGTGGAAGCTTATCGCGGTATAATCGCTTTTAGTTATATCTAATTCCGGTAGCAAAGGCTCTATAGAAGGCAGGAAGGGTATCTAATTACTTAATATCTGTTAGGTAAGCTGCTTGACGTATTAAGAGCTTCTTAGTTCTTTTGCCTTCTATAATATTAACATTACCTATATTACCTATAATCTCCTATCTTGGACGGGCTTCTTCTTTAGGAACAAGTTCAAATTGGGGTCTTTAATTAATTAAGAAACTTAATGGCTCTACATTTATAGTATTTAATTAAGGTTCTAGCGTCTTAGCTAGGGTAAGGAGGCCAGGTGTAGAGTTATCCTTTAAGGATTATAGGCTGATTATGTTATTATCTTAATCTGTATTTTCATTAGCATCTACCTATTAACTTCCACTACTATCCACCTTATCCTCCTTATCTAACGTCTCGTCCTCTTTATCTAATATCTTATTAAGCTCTTCCTAAAGCGTCCTATTGCTACTTAACATATTAATTACCTCCAAAATTTAATCAGCTCGTTTTTAGAGCAGATTCGCGAGATCTGGCTAACTATCGTCATAGAGCAACTGCTTATTAAACGTCACGTCTCTCGTTTAAATTACCTTCTTTTCGCTGGGTATATAGACCCTATAGATATTCGTTAACTGGTACCCAACCAGGTATCTAATATAAGCCCTTAGCTTAAGCTTTTGTGTACACAGGATGTTATATTTAAGCGGGTAAGCTCTGCAGCCGTATATTCATAGGTGAGCTATATTTGGCTTTAATGGCGAGAACCCTAGTACTAACTAAAGCTTTTTAAAAGGTGTTATCTAGCCAAGCTAGGCGTTTGGTATCCGATTAATTAAATACGCTACAGCTCTAGTAACCTCTGGCTATAGTTCTTCTGGTAGTTAAGCTTTAATTTGCATACACCAAGACTTAATAATAATTACCCCCCTAGAACGTTCAGCAGAACCGTTTTAAGACTTTATATATAGGGCCGATTTCTCTAACAGTATTCCTTTTTAAGTCCTCCAAGCGTCAAACTTGCCACCTAGGGACGTTTCGCCATTAATTCAAATTATTGCAATTTTTAGGTCATACTAACGCTCCACCCTATTCGAATATTGTATGATTACTTACGTCGTTAATAACTTATAGGCGAAGGTCTCTACCTCGTTTATACGCAGATATTCGTCATAGAAGTGTATCGTCCAGATATAACCGTTGTACGCCACAATCTCTGGAAATAAGTTAATATGCACTTAGTAGAAGGGCCTAGTAGCCTTACTAGTAGGCGTTCTTCTTAATACAATTTTATAAGCCTTGCTGACAGCACAGGTCTCACAGTTGATCGTCACTAGACCTTGAAGTTTTATACCACCTGCTTCCTAGGGTAAATGCTTAATCACGTTGGGTCCTGCATGGCCCAGTCTCTTATACTAGAGTTCGCCTAATATTTCCTAATTAGGAAGGGGGTCTTGCGATTAGATTGCGAATAAGGCCTTGCTTGGGGTCCTTAGTTGTGGTTCATTATACTTAAGCGTTAATTGGTTACAATGGCTCTTGTAAAAGGTGAACGTCTTATAATCGTTCTTGTAATACAGTAGGTTCCTTTTATTGTCCTACTATATGTTCTTCTTATTAAACTTCTTTAGGCAGGCTAAATTTGTATAAAAGGCTGGTATATATACTGTGCTGGCTAAGAAGATCTTTCTAGGACCTAATGGCGTCTAGATAGTAATAACTGCCGTCCCTATACCCTTAATCGGATCCATGCCCGTTCCAGTATATATAAAGTCATTACTTAGTCAAAGCTCGTCGACGAACCTCAATTAATCATTAATGACGTGTATTGTGGTTCCGCTGTTAAGAATCACGCTGTCGCGTAGCTTATAGTTAGTGCCTGCTTTGTGGGCGCCTATTTAATGTACTGCAAAGGTACTATTGTCTTCCTTTTAACTTCCGTCTTGGTTTGGTACAGCTTCCTTTTCTAAAGACTACTTCCTAACCTTCTCTAGTGTTCGCTTGTGCTATTCTAGGGCGTTAGCAATCTTTTCCTCGACCTTCTTAGCCGTAGCTTTATCTAATTTCCAGTCCTTTGATTAAACCAACTCGTTAATATAAGGACAATCTTGGAACTAGTAAACAGCTCCACAGTAGCATATTGGGGTATCCTTCTTCCGTGCCAACTTAGAAGGGGCAGGAGCCTTGTCCTTAGAAGCCTCGTCCTTAGAAGCCTCATTAATTAACTTGCCCTAAAAGCTTACTATATTGGCACTAAACTAATCTCTATTCTTCTGCTAGGCAGTCTCTAATCTTTAATAGTCCCAATATATATCGACCATTCGATATATAGATAACACGTGGTCTTTGGCCCAGTCGTGTTTATTAAATTTGACCCTCCATATTAAGGCCCAATTTGGTAATACTGGCTCTACCACCATTAGAAAGTCTCTAATTGCTCAATCGCCTTATACGTCCGGCAGCTTAATCTTTTTATAGTTATTATATATCTTCTCCCACTACTATAGCCAGGCCTCGAAGTTCTGGTTCTTTGGGCCCTTTTTAACCTTGGCATATTAAGTGGATAGGTAGAGCTAACATGCTATATTGGTAGGGGCAACTCTCTTCTTAAGAGCCACCAGGGTATCGTACACTGAGTTAACACCTAGTATATAGGTGTTAAGGTTCCTGGTCACTACACTAGTAATATAGCTTTGTAGAGAGGTTAAAGCTGTCTTCTTCCTCTTATATTCCTTCTCTGCTGTCTTGTGTCTCTTATAGAGAATTTAAAGCTCGTCCTTCTCGTCCTTAGAGAGAGTTGCATAGGAGGTTATTCCTATCTTCACATCTAAAGGCTTAGGAAAGGCTGGTTTAATCAGTTAGGGCAACTGATCCTGTTTAGTTGAGGGGTTAATATATTCCCATACATCTCCTGTTTGAGCTTGAAGTCTAATAAGGTTAATCTATTCGTCCCAGTCAGCTTGACTTGATAATATTACCGTCATGGTAATAGTCTGGGTAGGTGGTTAAGAAGTCATGTTAAAAGGTGCTTGTAGAAAGGATAAAGAATTTAATAAATAAGTAGTAATTTAATAAGGGGTATAATTAATTAAATAGATCAATCAAATTAATTAGTTGAATAGGGGTAATACGGTAAGTAACCCAGGCTTATAACTGTCGACCAGATATCCGTGCACCGGTCATAGGAATTGAATGAGGACTCTGTCTATTGAAATATGGTTCTAAGACCTCTATATATACACAAGGAAAGGTGTAGGAAAGGAAAGAGAAGGAGGGTAGGGGGTGGCAATGGAAATAAGGAGTAGGTGACCGAGTTAACGACTGACTCAACGACTGACTTAATGACTGAGTCAACGGGTAGGTAGCTGAGTTGGGGCAGTAAGGACCTAATTCGGGTTGACAAGAAAAGAGACTATATATACATAAGGTAGGCGGCGAAACGCTGATGACGATGCTGACGATAGAGCTAACGACTACGATTTGTAATTGTCATTGTCGACAACGCCACTCAGTCAGTATTTAGTAATGGGAATCGACAATAGGGCTTCGAGTAGAGCTTCGAGCAGAGCTTCCAGTAGAGCTTTGGGCAGAGCTTCGAGCAGAGCTTCGAGCAGAGCTTCGAGCAGAGCTTCGAGCAGAGCTTCGAGCAGAGCTTCGAGCAGAGCTTCGAGCAGAGCTTCGAGCAGAGCTTCGAGCAGAGCTTCGAGCAGAGCTTCGTGCAGAGCTTCGAGCAGAGCTTCGTGCAGAGCTTCGTGCAGAGCTTTGTGCAGAGCTTTTGCAGAGCTTTGGTAGAGCTCCGTGCAGAGCTCCGTGCAGGTCTCCCCCTAAGCTTTGTTCCGCAGAGCCCTTGCAAAGCTCTACAGCTCTACGTAAACGCAGAGCTTGTAACTCTATTAGGGCCTACACCATAACCTATAAAGGGTTATAAAGTAAATAAATTAAATGGGTATATAGCAAATGGAATATCTGCTGGTTGTAGAGAGGGCAGGTGGTGTGGGCGTAAGCGTTTAGCGTTGGTGGTTACTACGCGGCTCGGTGGTAACTACGCGGCTTGGTGGTACAGAGGTGGAATTGTGGCCTCTACCGCGACGACTTCTTAACGTCGCGCGGGTATAAGGAGCTAAGGATTTCATAGCTTTGTAGAGTGGGCTTTTCTCTATAATTTAGTATAATTTTTATGTCGACAGGTGCTGTGGGAGGGTAGATTAATTTTGTTAAAGTTGATGAGGTCGTCTCATATAAACGATGTTTAGTTTTCCTATAAATCTTGCCAAAGTCTCTCAGACCAAGAAAACGATTGACGTCCTAAATCAGCTTAGTGGACGGCTCGGATATTCCTATATCCGCAATCGATTTCTTGGTCTGAGCTTCTTTACCTTAGCAAGCTTATTAGACGTGATTCCGTTGGTTTGGATTTTTAATCGGTCCGCAAGCGGACTAACTACGTTTGTGCGAAACCACCAGAATTACGTCTGAGCCATATATCCAAAGTTTCTTAGTATTCCGTCGAAATCCGCGTTGCAAAGGTTACGGATATTAAAATAACTTAATACTAGTATTTTATATTATTTCCTAAAGTTAATCGATTATATAATAGAACCTAGGCTTTTAGAATATATCATTTTTATTACTTAGGTAGTTATAGACCGAAACTCCCCTTGGCGGAATCCAACTCGGTTAGTTAGTATCGCCGCTATACTTAGGCGCCAAGCACCCTCGACTTACCTGCTGCTTAGGCTGCTTACCCTCTTGCTTAGGTTATACTTAGGCTGCTTAGTTACGTTGCTGCTCCTCCATCTTATTAACTAATTATGCCTTAAAAGTGCTACGTCCTTACTAATGCAAATTAACAACTCTACACAACAATCTTGAGTGCTATGTTTTGGGCCTATAGGGTTCCTAAAACTGGGTCCCCCTTGAAATAGAGTATTCGCCCGTCCTAAGCTGCGCCTGTATGTAACATGGCGTCCCCGAAGGTGTTAGGTGAAGAGGAGGTGCCTTATCTCTTACTATGAGATCTCCTCTGGTTGCGTCTATTCGCTTTGTTCTACCTGCCTACTGCTTAATTTCTATCCCATCTTCTTTCTCTCTCTCTCTCCTTTTACCTGCTGTTTTGTAGCTTGCCCGTCCGCTCTAATAAGCTTGTCTTTATATTCCTCTTCCCTTTCTTCTTTACCTTAGCTTCTACTTGCCTTGTCTGTTTCTCTGTAAAATGCTAAGAAAGAAGAACCCTCACGAGTTCCTTACTATAGTAAGGGCAAAGGGCTTTAACTAAAGTAGGGAGGGTATAGATGGCACTAAAGTTTAAAAGTGTCTTAAGCTAAAGACAGAGAAAGCTTATTTTAGAAAGGTAGAGCTGTGGTATTAGTAAGTTATAATTAGTGTACTGTGGCGGTTGGATTCTATTCCATTCTAACCCTTTACTAAATAGATTTGCTGAAAAATATCCTAGTTCTTCTCTATATGACCTAGCATCCTTAAAAGATTTTGTTAAGAATATGGTATATAGTATTAATGGTATTAAGGATAATCTAACGGCAGCCTTAGATACCATTGGCCAGTACTAGAAAGATTTTATAGCTGGCTGGTGTTATATTAATACCATAATACCTATAAATATAACCCTCTTTGTTATAAATGTATGTTCTATCTATATTTCCCTATTTTCTCCTTATTAGAGTCTAATCTTATTTAGTTTATTAAAGGCCTACTAGCTAATGAACTAGAAATGCCTAGGAAAAAAAGGCTAAGAAGGTTTGCGACTAAGAACCACTTTATTTATTTAGGAAGGCAGCTATGGATGGTAGATTGGGTTGCGTATAAACAACTAGCAATAAGAGTGAATAATTAGGCGGACTTTATAGCCATTATTTGTTCTTCTGCGTAAGTTAGCGAGTATATTAAGTCTAGCTATTAAGTGGGTTCCGACTAGGGTTTGTACTATAAGGTAAAAAACCCCCCCCTCTCTCCCTAATATGTATATATACATAGCGTAGTAGGTAAATAGGTTAACTTAGTTATGATATAGGATATAACTTTTACAGTATTTCGCAATGAGTATAGAAACGCAAAGTTTACTATTTAAATTGTTTAAGATGCTAAGAACATAACTATAATACTAGATAAGAGGTGAGCGCTAGGTTGCTTAGCCTATTAAGTTAAGCGGCGGTTTTAATTCTTATATTAGTAGGCCAGAACACTCTCTATATAAGGGCATAGTACTAATGCCTCTTATTTATAACCCTATGCTTCTAATACTGGCCATGCTTATTTCAGCAAAGGCGTTTAGGGACTATAATACTATTAAAGAGCTCCTTAATATAGTACCACTAGAGGGGGAGATGCTTTATTTATAATAGAAAGAAAGTGTACTTAATACGCCTTTCTTTAAGAGTATATCCGCAAGATAGAAAATTGAGAAGGTGAATATATTTAGCTTCCGCCTTAGAGTACTAGGCATCCGTATGGGATACCCTTGGCTGCCTATGATTTACGACTTTAGAGTGGAGGGCTTATACTAGATTAGTATATATATAGTTATTCCTTCTATCTTTAGGCTACTTATTAATTAATTTCTGGTAAAGATAAGCTGTATTTAGCCGCTTAAAGAATAAAGTATACTAGGCAGAGAGATTTGAATACGTTTAATAATCACTATATGCCTAATAATAGTGGCATAGATGGCTAGGCGAGCTACTTTAGTACTAAGCTATGTAGCATTATTAATAACCTCTTCCGCGGTTTATCTCTCCCTTATAACCTAAAACTGTGGTAATCTCTCCTAGCGGAGAAGCAGTATAAATTTAAGAATAGCTTGAAATATACTAATATAGAGGAGGAGATTACCGCTCTAAAAGGGAAGAAGGATGTAAACTCTATAACCTGTTAAAAGGAGCTTTATATATAGAAACGCAAGCTAACTGCTAAAGAACTCTATAAGTGGTAGAAGGTGCAGCCGTATAGACTAGGTGTTAATAATAAGGATAATACCTTACTATACTATTACTAGACTATATTTAACCGAACTTAATTTTTTATGCCTAAATAGGACCGCCTTGCATCTGTCCTTTTTAATGTTAATGCCTTGCGGAGCCCTATAGGTCTCCGCGCTCTCCGCAATATGGTTATGCTGTGTTAAAAGAATACTGAAGTAGAGTTTTAACCGGGCTTAGAGCTAGAGAAGTGCTATTGCTCTAACTTAGTAGGCTAGTGGAAGACAGCTTAATCTCTACTTAGTAATACAAAGACGAAGACCACTTATAATTGGAGGCATATATATAACTACTATAAGAAGAGTTATAATAGCTTTTTTAAGCTATGCTTTTAATATAACAAGTGGATTTTTAGGGAGGTATAATAGAGTGATCACTGCTAAGTGTATCTAGATGACTGTGAGATACTTTCTATTTAATACGACCCTCTTGTATATAATAAGGTGCTTGCTATTGTTGGCTACTGTCCTTTCTACCTTAGTGGTACTGCGCCAGCTGTGGTGCGGATGCATTAATTTCTAAAATGGGCTATATGGAAAGAGTATATCTATAGGTATGTAGAAACCCTAAATAAGAGTAAACCGCTAAATTACCCTTACCTAGGTTTATAATACACGGTGATATTTAATTTAGTTAGGAAGCTAAAATTCTATCTCTAGGATATTTATTGCCTTAACTTTATTAAGGAACTAAAATCACTGAAAAGATTAAAAGAAGACTATAAGGTGGAAATAGAGCCGGCTAAAGTTAAAAGGTAGAGGTCCGGCTATAAGAAGGAATTAAGTATAGGTAATAAAGCTCTAGCTAAAGTAGGATATGGTTTTATTAATAAGATAATAGAAAGTATTAGTTAATGCTTGTCTAATAAATCTATAACACCCTTAAGCCGTTTAATGTTAGATTTTGGCAGTTGTATAAGTAGTGGCTAGATTAAAAATGGAAGCTTTCCTACTACTAATACCCCGCCGCCATCTATATGCAGTGGGATACTTAAGAAAATTAACCCTAAACTTCTTACTTAAGTGGCGGCCTGGGGTAGCATAATATCTAAGTATAATATAATTGATGTAGTGGACCTTATAACCCCTGATAAAGATAGAATGTCTGCTCTAAATTAAAAAGATTCTAATGCAACTTTAGCTTTGCGTATATATTAATAACTAACGGCTAAGATTATTGCGTTTAACTAGGGCATAGATTATCTTATATATATAAAAGATATAGAGGACCATTTAACTGTTAAAGCCTTATTTTACGGCGTGATACTAGAGGACTTAACCAATACTACTCTAAGCTTAGGATGTATGGAGATTGGGAAGCAGGAGTATAGCGCTCTAAACGCTCTAATTATTTTTAATAGTGCTAATCTACTTAGCCCTAGGTATATTAATTCCAGTATAACCCCTTATAATATGTACTTAGGATATACCTCTACTTCTAATCTATGGATTAATAGCCCACTATTACCAGCTAAGTATACTAAGGGTAATATTGGAGAATTAACCTCTATATAAGCTATTTAAGATATTGGTCTATTTACTCCTATAGATGTGGAGGATAACTAGTTTACTATTAAACGGCTAGTTAAAAAGCGCGTCCGTTAAGTTAGTAGATGTAGGAAAGTCTAGTATCTAGTTAAGTGGAAAGGGTATCCTAATAGCGAAAATACTTGGGAAGATAAGATAGATATATATAATGATCTAATTAAGGCCTTTAAAGCCTGGAAGAGCCTTAGCGTCTTAGAATAACTATGGCTGAGGTTTAAGAGATTACTGTTTAATTACTACTCTTACTCCCTGTTAGGTTTAAGGTCGAGCCTATAACTCTATAATTAGACTAATATATTAGGTACTATTTTCTATTATGATTTTTTTTCCTTTTCCTTTGATTTTTAAATTTGTTAAAGATACTTTAAGAATGCCTTTAATAGTTATAGTTATAGTTTACTAATAGAGATTTACGCCCCTAACTATGTCCCTACTATATGGACTAGAGTTCTTAAATTCTAAGTAATAAGGATTGATGCAGTAACATAGACCTACGCTAATTTTGGTATTGCTACCACTTGCCTCTTAAAAAGGTTGTATTATCGTCTATCCCTTACACTAATAAGGTGTTCAAAATGGTAGTCTATGCGAGAAAATCATAAAATTGTCGCTGTTGACCGCCTGTGATTTGGTTAGTGTATATGGGCCACAACTTTAAATACCCAAATTATCGGTGTAAGGGATAGTGTATGTTGGTTATGCTATAAATAGAAGGTTCCTGGAAAAGGGACTTAACCTAAAATAGGTATCCTAGGACTAGTTCTAGGGCCCTAAATTATATTCTATTAGAACCTATATTATTTTTATACCAAGCTAAGCAGCTTTGTATTACTTAGTTTAAATAAATAAATATATCTTTTATTCGTATTTTTGCGGATTGTAGAGGTATAAACTAAAATGGCTTTAATATAATTGAGCAACATTGAACGCGGAAAGTAGAGGAATAAGTGCTGAGAGCAATTATTAAAATATATATATAAGACTGAGCAAGCTCTATTTAATTATAACTAACGCTTCTATAGGGAGCAAGTTAGGAATTGTAATAGAGCTGTTATAAGTTCGTTTTATTCCTAGCCCAGACAATTCTTATATTTGGAAAGTGCTGCTAGAAAAGGAGGAGCTATTCTTAAGAATTTTTTTAAAAAATATAAGCGATTATTCTATTAGTGCTTATAAGGAATTATATAAAGGAGTTAGTATAATGTTTAAGGCTATATAGGTTATAGCTACTATAAAGATAAACTCTATAAAAGTGCAAGGCGTTATAATATTGGTAAATATATATAAGATATCTTAAATTGTTAGGTTTTCTAACTTTTTATAGATGTTAAACTACCTAGAGGTTAGCTTTAGTGTAAAAATTAATAAGCTGTGAACGGAAAATGCTAGGTTAGCTTAAGAGTTAAGTAAATTAAGAGACAAGATATCTGCAGAGATAGAGCTTAGGTAGTAGGTAGAGGAAGAAGTAAGTTAGCTTAGGAATACTAACCAGCAACTTTAATAGGAGGCTTAGGATAGCGTAATAAAGTATATCTAAGGGCTTAATTTAATTGGGCTCCTATTAGAGGAGTTAAAGACCTAAGCGCCTCTAGGAGGTTGCGAGGTCTTTTATTAGGTTAAATACCCAATCTAAGCCAGTAATTTAGATAGTTGAAAAATTTAAGCATTTAAAATTTGCTATGAGAATAAAAGGCATCTGGAAGGTTGTAAGAGCGAGTGAGTAAGCATATAAAGTGGGAATGAAAGAGTAACGTCTGTCCCTATATTAAGAGACGCACCCCATCCTAAGACGAATCTATGGTTTAGATATCTTAAGTCTCTCCCTTACGAGTCTGCGAAGTTGTTGTTAATATGTTACTATTCTTTAGCTATTTCTCCCCTAGAAAACTAGTCTGCAACAAGAATTACTGCGGTCTTGGTTATGCTATTAATTATTTTATTAATGCTATTAATCGCCGCTTTAGCTATTCCCCCCTACTTAATCGTAACTGTTAGAGTCTCTTTGAAATTTAGAGTACTTAGGGGGAAGTTTTATTAAAAATAAATATAGCTCTAAGTTTTAAAAATATACTTCCCTAAGGAATATATATTCCAGGAGTTTCGCTGGGTGGAAGTGGGGGCCTTAATAGCTTCCCGCTTTAGTGTGGTATTTTAGTATGTATTAGCGTATACTAACGCATACTAGCCTGTATATATTATACTATATTTAGCCGTATTCTATGGCGTTTTAGAATAACTGTAGCATATTGCATTAGGTTTTCTAGAAAGTTTCCATCAGCGGCTATGTGGCCCGTTTATTATTGTCTAGCACTACTATGGGAAGAGAACGCCGTCATAGCTTCTTAAAAAGTGATTAGCTATTTATACAGTAGTAAAGAGGTCTAATATACCTTTTGTTGTATAATAGCAAGAATCTGGATACTATATGTGGTAATAGTACTGTAAAGTGGGACTGGATTTCTGACTACGGCCTACTTACTTTATAGTTATAGCTAACTGTCCTATATAGTATTTGTAAAATGCCTATTTCTACTTCTGGAGAGTAGTTCTCTAATATTATGTTAGATTAATATAAATAAAAAAGGTAATAATATATTCTCTAGCTCTTTAGCTTTATTAATAATACTAAGTTAATAAGCTAGCTTGGTATTAAGAAGACTATAAAAATGCTTAACAATATTAAAAGAGTATGTTAGGTTAGAGCCTATAAGATATAATTTTAACAGGCAAAGGCTAAAATAGTAGTAGCAGTCTATCTCCTAGACGCTATTTTTAAGGATTCTATGGTTGCCTTAAATCTCGCTTTAATTAAACCTATACTCCCTACGCTATATAACTGTGTCTAACATCCTAACGTAATATGGATATACGAAAACTTTTTAATAGACAAAGAATCTTTCTGGATTGCTATTGGAACGTTTGAGGAAATATATTGGCTAATATAGTAAAAGGGAACGCACCCAGTTGAGGTGTTTAATGGAACAATCCACTTCTTTTACGATAATAAATGGAATATAATTCTCCTTATTGGTATAGCTTCTTTCCTAGATAAAGCAATTAAAATTCTAAAATAGAATAAACTAAGTATAGGCTTCCTTTCTACGTTTGCACAATAGCTTAAAAACTTATAGAAGTATTTATTTAATATAAAGCATAATTTCCAGTTTGTCTAAGGTTTTAATATTATTAAGGGATAATGCCACCTAATACTTGTTCGTTAATCTTTTACTACTTAGTGGAGAAGATAGAAGAGCTCTAGAAGAGTTGCAAGATAGTATTCACAAGGGGGTATTTGGAGCGCATTACTAGGAAAAGGCTACTATGCAAAACAGTAGCGCGACTATTGGAGACATTCTGTATAGTGTAGGTAGAGGTTACTAGCTGAATTGTACTTAATTAAACAAGATACTTATATAATTGATAAGCCGAGCAAATATTGCCTGTGGACGCTGGTTAATATTGCCCAAAAATCCTTTACTAAGTATATGTCAAACTGGATTGGATTTCCTTACTATTATTTTAATACTGGCTTTAAGTCTAAAACCCTATGTCTTAATACTCCGCTCCTTACCTTGTATGTCTCCTTATATGTCTTATTAAATATCTAAATACCTATTTCTATTACCGAATAACAACGTAGTTATTATTCTATTTGCAACCTATTTGTTACCTATTTAGTGTATATATAGAGGCTCTAGAGCCCTCTTTAATAGACAGAGTTCTTATACCTAGTTGTCTGTTTAATAGTATATAAGTTGACTCCTGTTCTAGTAGAATAATAAAGGGAATTAAAGCGCGATATGGAAGAAGCTATAGTAGTTAATGGTAAGCCTAGTTAGAAGCGCAAAGCCTCTATACTAGAAGTGCTGTAGGCTATAAGGATATGGAAGAGTGAATTAAAAGTTACCTTTTGGCTCTGTAGATGCGTTGGCTAGAAAAAGTAAGAAAACGCGCAGCTATAGGCCTAAAGCTATAAGGGAAATCGCGTATATTATCTAAAGTAAAATACCCTATAATTAATTTTGCGAGATATGCTAGGTTATTTTACTCTAACTAGGGATCCTTGACTACTTAATTGGAGGTACCAACCAATATAGCAATGTTGTATATTATAGCACGCCACGGCCGCTATAAGGCTGATAATGACTTTTTAGGTTTATATAGGACTTTTAGGCTTAGATAAGGGTTACTTATAAGTTTTATCAGCGGTATAAGCTTAATAGTGGTGCTGTGGAGAAGAGCTGTTTCGTATAAAAAGATGGCTCTTGGTAAATTAGGGGGGCGGTAATAATGTAACTATAATTTTTAGGTGGCCGAGGTTAAGTGTGTTTAGGATTGGTTATAAGGTATAACTAAAGTGGAATAACACAAATATTAAGACGCTGTTAGAGTTTCTGTTGCTTTGAACTTAAAGTACCCATAGTTTATCTTATTATAGTATACGTCTTAGGACCTAGGGACGGACATTATAGAACAAAAAGCGTTCTTTTGGTTAAACTAAATGTCTATTTACCTCCGTCCTAGTTACACTAAGCATAGGAACTGCTTTGAAAATGTAATAAGTGATTAGGTGTTAAGCTTTACACTCCAACTTAAGAAAGAGATATATCCTCAACTTTAGACTAGTAAGTAGTTATAATTTATAAAGATTCCTAGCTACTAACGCTTTACTTAAGTAAGTACTTCCTAGGGCTTAATAACCTAAGCGAAACTCTCTCCTTAGAACTGCTGTTATTGTGTAGTAACGCTAATGACTTGCTACCTGAATTGATATTATTATATAGACGTATAGTAATGTTTGGGAATACGCTGTCTGCGTTATTCCTGCTATTAAGTATTAAGTATTGCGGTAGAGGTTCTTAGGTTAAGTCACTTAATTCTATTAGTTGTTATTTATAGGCCCAATTAAAAACCCAATAAGAAAAATAATAGATGTGGGTTTTTAAATGGTTTTGGAACATAGGCTGAGACCTAGTAAAGGCTATAGCCTATAGTGGGCGTTTGATAATAATAAAAATGCATATACTAATAATTAGAGATGTTGTTAGTTAATAAGGAGATAAGATAGTATAATATATACATATTTCTAGTATGGATTTTGTGAAATTATCTAATAATGTTAATTTATAAAAAAAATAAAAAGGGCCTAATTCTGGGCCCCCGTTATATTGCTATAGGTTGGCTATTTTTATATTGCTTAGGACTATTTTTAGGACTTAAAGTTCTTGTATAAGTATTAAAAGAATTTATATGGGAACTGGCCTATTCTTATTTTAATATAACTAGTTTTAAAGTATTCTCTTAAAGTCTATTATCCTCTTACTATAGTGAAGGGAAGAATATAGCTAAAGTGAGGTGTCTTAGTTACCTTTATGCTTGCCGCTATCTATTATGCAGTTCTAGCGCTGTAGGTACTATATAAGGAAAGCAATATAAAGGTAGGTATTATAACCTTAAGCGTAAGACATTACTCTCTATCCGGATTTATATAAGTGGCTTTAACTAATAGGTTCTTAAATTTAGTTTAATTTTACTATTAAACCTCTAGATAATCCCTTTGTTATGCTACGCGCCCTTCTAGAGCGAGACATCCTTCAATCTTTTTAGACCGAAGTTGTAAGTATTGCTAATAGCGTTGTGACGGCCATCCCTGGTGCTATTAGCTAAGTATAAAGCGCCTTAAATGTTGTGGCTATAGCTATTCCTAAAGCCATTGAGGAATTAATTCCTAAAAATTGCTTACTAGGCACGAAATAATTCTATATTGGATTTACTTATAATATGACATATAATAACTTGCCATTAACTCTCTCTGATATAGTGCTAGAAGAGGTTAAAAGCTTTTTTAGAGACTAATTTAATGACCTTTAATCTCTAGAAGGGATTTTAACGAAAGTCACTTCTATATATATTTAGAACTGCTTAATTATAGGGCTGGTTTTGATGCTTATTTTGGCCACTATATTCTTCTGTTCAATATTCGGCCGCTTATTTTATATTGCGGCCATTCTTCTAAGGCTTAGCGTTTGATTAAGGGTAGTAATTTATTTAGTATTGGGTATAGTATATTATATCCCTCTCTTTATACCTGCTGTTATTTTGTATATTTTCCAGTTAAAGACCAAGGAACTATTATCTGAGATTGAGATGGAGAAAGGCAAGGTAAGTAGATTATGTTTAGGAGCTCTTTACTGTGCTATTGTGATAATACTACTAACTGCTCTTGTACCGGCTGTTATTTAAAAATGTATTGTAAGTGTTCGGATCACGGGGGGGGGGGTTTGGGTTCAATCAATTTCTTCTTCTTTCGTTTTCTCTTCTACTTCTACAGGTGGAATTTGATGGATCTCCTGAGCTCGCTTAGCTCACGTGGTCAACCCAATTGGTTACAAGCAACTGTGTCTACTATATTACAGAACCTTATTCAGACAGTAAGAATAAAGGATAGGCGATGGAGGCGGAAATTAGGGGTGCTAAAGGTCGTATTTAGAGATTGTAATAGCTATTTATAAAAAAAACTTTAATTAAGAACTAGGAGTACAACTGGCGTTAATAAGTGAAAGCGTTAATTTGTTTTTTAATATAATGTTTAGCCGCTAACGCTTCTACTAGTAATTTGAGTTAAGCCCTATAGCCTAAAAGATTAAAGTATACTTTGCTGTCCTCCTATAGAGTAGTATAGGTAACTTGCACTTAGGCTAGACAATAATTAGTTACCTAAGTGAAATCTAGCTAAAAAAAAAGTAGCCCTAACTATATAAATACCTTTTTGGGGATCTTGGACGTTTAAATAAGAACTAGTGTAACATTACTTTGGCTATTGGTATTTGCAATTACTGTTATCTTATATATGGTGGCTGATGCGGCTAAGTGTCCTAATTGGGTTACTCTATGGGCATTAATAGGCTATATAAGCTGGACGAGACTATGGAACCAAAGATGTTTCCCTATTGCTATTTACGTCAAGGGGACCATATTTGGCCCCCTTAGTATCCCTAAGATGCTTCTCCATTTTAAGATATATTTTGTGGCTATACTTGGAATTAGTTGTTCTTTCTATTATTTAATCCCTATATCCTATCTATAAATAGATGCTTGAATGATAACTAAGTGAGTATAAAAGAATGTCTGTTTTTAACTTATTAGTAATTACACAAAATCCCCCCCCTAAAAAAAATATATGTAAAACTAAGATTTACTACCTTTTATTCTATAACGTATTTATAATCCTAGTAATGTATCCCTTATAAACTTTTAGCTCCGCTCTTCTTCTTAGTGTTACCTCTTAACTTATCTTCTTATCCCCTATTGCCTAAACCCTTATATAATGTTAAGATACTATCTTAGCTGGTTTTTAACTCCTAGGCCTAGACGCCAATTGCTTTAATTTTAGCTTTAAGGGCAATATATTTAGCGCTATGTGTGTATTGGTTAATGCCGCGCCTATATCTTTAAGCGTGAATCTAGATTAATGCATTATAAATGCTATGGGGAATATGGGGTATATATTTAAGTGAGTCTCTAATCCACTACTTAAGAGGGGACACTTAAGGGAAAGGGAGGGAAGAAGTAAAGTAGAAATACGTGCTAATATGGGGCAGTAGCGGTGCCTTTAGCTCCTGTTTAGACTATACCTTAAAAAGCAATATATTGGAATTAACTTGTAATTATGTAATAGGTGCTTATAATATATCTTAAATATCTACTATTAATCTTGGTAAGTAGAAGTGTAAAATGTTTATATGCTCCATAAAACTAATAGAAAAGATAGATAGCATAGTAGAAGATAATAGAAACGGTGTATTTATATATAATAACGGAAGGGTTAATTACTGAGCTCCTAGTACTACTTGAATTTAAGATTATAAGCATATTACAGTCTATACGAGCTTTGGTTTCTCCCCCCCTTATATACGCGCAATATATATAGCAATTTCGCTTTTAATATGACGCCAAGAACCTTATTTTAACTATTAAGTAGTAGGGAGAGCTGGGATCAAAGGGACCAATTAGGTGTAGAGAAAGTGATATAGGCTTTTAGTGAAGCCAGTCCGTGGTAGGAAAGTAATAGAAAGCATAATGTCCCGCTAGGGTGGAAGCTAAGATAGTGCAGGCTGGAGGCGATTCACGGCTTGGAGCTTTAGAGCTTCAGACGTAGAGTGATATAAGGGCATAGGCCTATGGGAAGCCAGGAACAATCCAGGAAGGCGTTTAGAACTTAGCTAAGTAGCAGGGAGAGCTAGGAGCAAAGGGACTAATTAGGTATAGAGAAAGTAATATAGGCTTTTAGTGAAGCTAGTCTGTGGTGGGAGAAGCATAGAAGCATAGAAAGCATAATATCCCGCCAGGGTAGAGGCTGAGATGGTGCAGGCTGGAGGCGATTCACGGCTTGGAGCTTTAGAGCTTCAGACGTAGAGTGACATAGGGGAACAGGCCTATGGGAAGCTAGGAACACCAAACAACCCCCACTACCCGCCACCACCCCCCTTCTCCTCCAGGCTTTTCGACATGGTTGGCATGAGTTGGCACGGTTGATATGAGTTGGCACGGTTGACATAAGTTAGCACGGTTGACATGAGTTGGCACGGTTGACATAAGTTGGCACGGTTGACATGAGTTGGCATAGTTGACATGCTTGCGACAGATCATCGCACACATGCGGGATTTGCGTCTCCAAAAGGAAAGTGGGCGTAAAACTGTCATTTGTTGACTCGAAAGAGTTGCGAAAGGCATCCAGCCCTCTTCTAATAGGTTTTGTCTTGATGATCTCTGATCTCATTAGATCCACCATCGCGCAAGAGAGCGCGATAGATGCGCTTAGGCAGCAGTTAAAGCAAAAGGCGGCAGTAGGAGGAGTACTAGAAGCCCATAGAGATAATAAATCATGGGCTCTAAGAGAATTCCGGCGGGGATACTAGCGTCTCAAGAGTGGAAAAGTTGGAAAGATAAGAGGATAGTGAGAAAATGGTCGGCAGCCACCCATTTACGCGGGTGATAAAAAAACTGGCACTGCAAACTATACAAATTACGGGGAACGTCAAAAGTTAATTAACTCTACGGATTTATTAAGCTATAATAACATAGGTTTTTTAATTTTTAAATAGATAAAGGTGTTAAGGTACCTTAAAATATTAAACCTATATTTTTATTATTTTATATCTTCCTATGGTTGTTATATTATTAAGCTGTAAAGAAGATAACTACTTTATAGTGCCAGTTTTTTTGTCACCCGCATGCTATTACACTAATAATGCCAAGTCAGCCTTTCCGCGGAACGGAGTTAGAATTAATTAGTATATTAATTCGCCGGTACCCAATAAAGACTGCCCTATGGCGGGGCACGTGGGGGCAAGCTGCGGAAATGCTTGGTATATCTTGGTATGACTCCACAAAAATACCTAATAAGTACCTTCTGAACTTACTCGCTCTTATAGTTTTCGTGGCGTTTCCTAGACATTAGCGCGGTTAAAGAGGACGTTTATACCTAAGCGAACAAGATACACCAAGCGTACAAGCCGATCTTAATGAATAAATACTCTTAAGGACCCCCTCTCCTACCTACACTTCCTAATCGACCACACTACGAGCCTCCACCTCACGTGCTTCCACTAGTGCGTCGCCGATTAAGAAGCGTACGATACTAGAACTGCCCTATAGACTTAAGGCATTACAAACTATTAAGAGACTGACTGCTAAATGACCAATTACACTCGCCGCATTTGAAGATATGGACCGGCGAGCTGAGGTGCTAGTTCAAAACTATACTAGCTACTAAAGGATTGATCGCAATAATCGCACTTATATACTGGGGCGGAAGCTAAGGACTTATAGTGCTGCTAGAGAGCTTAAGGACTGCCAAACCACCGGTTATACTTGTCGCACTTGTATAACAGAGCGTGAGCTAGGGAGCTAAGGTGTTAATTAAGAGCTTACTGGCTTCAGAATAAGCGGTCACAATTATCGTACTTATACACTAGAGCGTGAGCTGGGAAGTTAAAGTGCTAGCTGATGGCTTGTTGGCTGCCAAATAACCAACTATAGTCATTGTACTTGTACAGTGGAGCGTGAGCTAGGGAGTTAAGGTGCTAGTTAAGGGCTTACTGGCTGCTAAATAACCGGTCGCGTTAAGAATCTAATAACCTCAACCCCCTCCATCCTACCTCCTTTAACTTCCCCTTAACGCACTCCACCGCCTTCTTTAATATAACTATCTCCCCCATACACGCCCCACTCTTAATATGTTAAGTTAACCCACTTAGCGTAGAGAAGTGCTTTATTATATCCCACACTTCTGTTTTGCTAAGGGACGACGGTGCAAGGGATAGTGGATAGTAGAACATCTTTAGTGCATAAACTGGCGAAGATAGATGACTCTAAAGAGCCTGGACACTGTGGAAAGCCTTACGGTTGGAATATAGCGGATATAAGATTTTAAGGACGAAAGGAAGGTAGGAAGACTGCAGTTTAGTAAATTGCCTAGGAGTAGAAGGGCCATCAGTGCTAGTGTTAGGTGTGAATATGATGCTCCCTATTAGAGGCAAAGAGGAGTACTCCGTTCCAAGTATCTCCGGCTCCATCTCCACTAGGACGCTGTTATCACAGGTAATTAGGCAATCAATATCCTTTTCTTGAACCGCCTTGTTCAATTTCCACCACGTCATCTTCGAGCGGCAGGACCTGCTCTTAAGGTAATAGAGCAGTGCCGAAGGACAACCAAAGCGCTTTTCGCATTTCTTGTAAGCCATATAGAGCGGTGGTCAGTAAGGGCTCCGGCGTGAGGAAAGAATCAATCGCATTCTTTGCAGTGTAGTAGAAGTGATCCTTTGCGTATAGAGTCCTTGTCATAGGTCAAGGAAAGATAGGAGTGGACGGCCTGGCAATACTATACAAGACCGTTCTCCGTACGGAGAAGTCGATCGCAGTTCTGATATTAAAGGCGACGTTTAATCATCTGGTGCTATTCAAGTGCACTATAATCGCATAAAGGCATTTTAACATGAGAAGCTGCAGTAACGAACGTTAAATTTGAAGTTTAGAAAGAGCAGGGTAAAGATATATTAGGTCCCATGGGAAACCTTTCGTGCAGTATAAGATATACCTATCCCGCTCCTTGACGCCTAGAAAGTTTTAAGCGGGGTTTTAGCTCGGACTAGACGGTTCTTAAAAGAACAAGATCCCCAATAAGGTCTAAAACGGGACCCTTCGCTTAGTATATTAATCGCATAGTTACAGTCCCCACTAATAATCATAGATGAAAATGTCTTAAAAATTAATGGGTAATTCCTTCTAAATCAGACGGCCTTTTTACTGGTGTAAATATTTGACAGAAACATATTCTGAATAGACGTAAGTAAAGGTAATAGTGCAGTAGATATCTGCTTTATATGATTTGCAATTAGCGTGTAAAGACGACAATCGCCTGTAATATACATTACACTAATCCAGATCGTCCCCTCTAACCGAAGAGTGCTAAGTAGTAAACTAGGTTCTGTTACAATCTTGCCCCACCTTTTCTGAACCATAAGAACAAGGATCTTTCGGCTGTGAGTGCCATATAGTACGGTCAATTTGCATATCCCTTCCGCTGGTGTATTTCGTCCTACTATTATTGATAAAAGCTGGCTAATAGAATCAATAAGAACAAAGCTCCGTGATTATACCCGTTCGCGCACGGTCCACCTCTCGTAGGACGTCACTAGCGGAAGGAATGACCAAGTGGCGTTTTCCAGATGCTGAGCCCCGCCACATGTGGCCCAGTCATTCCATTAATCATTTTCTCCCACATTCCCATCGAATTCAGTATATCTCGATAAGGGTGTGGCCGGTGCGGGTCGGCCACCCTCCCTGCTTGTGGTGGCAACATCTATGCCAAATCGTTTTGATTACGTGATAGATATCACTTATAATAATAAGTAAGTTATGCTTACGCAGCTTAACGTTCCGCATTTACACTAGTTTTATAATCTGAACTTCTTATAAGAGCTATAGGTTTCCCTTAGTTCTTTACTAAGCCCTATATGCGGTTAAACCCCGGAAGAAGGTCTGGACCTAAGATAACCAATTAAATAGGAAATTGGAATTAGCACCGTTACCCCCCATTGTTTCACTTAGAGAGCCTGTAATGATATAGCAGCAACTAATTCGCTTACTTGAGGGATTAAGTGTATATTCTTGGCACCCTACTATTTTATCTTTGTAGACAACTCCCTGTAAATTTTATAGCACCCAGCTTAGCTAGCTTGCACTTTGCGGTTTTAAGGCTGCTTTATAGGCGGATATCACCTTAAAAATAATGGATGTAAGTACACTGGCTAGAAGTGTGTCTAAGTTAATAAATAATTAAGAGCTGACTACGTCTTGCTAATTTTAGCAAGTAGGTGAACTTAATAAAAGTGTAATATCTTTAGCTAAACTAACCGCATCTTTCTTATCCGATTTAGGCAGTAAGTAAGCGTAGCAAGAGTAAAGTATTTTAAAACCCTAATAACTTTGTCCTTTTTATAGTTATAGATAGTACGTAATCCTAATTGCTATAAGGTATTCTAAGCTATACTAATTGCGCCTTGGTGGTTATAGCTTATAAGTAAACGCGGCTAGAATAAAGAATGCTAAACTATATTAATTACGCCTTAGTGGTTATAGCCTGTAAGTAAACGCAGCTAAAATAGAGAATGCTAAACTATGCTAATTGCGCCTTGGTGGTTATAGCTTGTAAGTAAACGCGGCTAGAATAGAGAATGCTAAACTATACTAATTACGCCTTGGTGGTTATAGGATGTAAGTAAATATAGCTAGAATAGAGAATGCTAAATGTTACAGACGCTTTAAGTACGATGTTACGACTACTTAGAGAAGAGTCGTAGGAAGCTAGTTAGTTAATATAGGCACGGTCTAAGATGGATCTGGTAGAACCATATAACGAGGAATGGTAAGCGAGTTATATAATGTTATATATAGTGTACAAAGTGTACGCAGTGTACGCTACGTATAACACGTATAACACGTACCTTACGTACAAGAGAGGATTTCTTAGGAGTATGGTTGTGTATTTAAAGGACCTCAGTCCCTACCGTAGATAGTTCTCTCCTTGTAGTAAATCTTAGAATATAATTGGAGTTAATCTGTTAGGCAACCACTCCACCAGTTATTATTATATTATTGTTTTGTTCTTACCTATATACCCAGCCTAATAATAGAACCCACTGTAGTCTAAGCTATAAGGTTCCGTTATACATTTACTACTAAGGTTACGGTATTAAATAAGATTGAATAATATGCCACTAAGAGCAGCACTAGTTATAATGGCGTTAGTAATAGCCACAACCTCAGGGCCAGGTAATACCAGTATAGACAAGGGGGATTCTTAAGTAGTTACATAAGGTTAGTTATAGGAAATGGTTAATTACTTATAAGATAATAATAGGATACTTAAAGAACATATTAATAGAATTAGAGTAGCAAAGATTAAGTTACCTTTAATTAAATAATTCTTAGGAGAGAAGTTAAAGCTTAAGGGATTTCTTACGCAAATGCACTTTAAGGTAGTATAGGAAGAAGCGAAGTTAGTAATATCGTTAGACCAAGTAGCCTATATAGGATTATTCCTAACGGGGAGGGCACTTAAGTAGTTTAAGCCATATCTTACGGAAATATAGGCTAATAGCATAACAACTACTAACTAGGGCGTACGGTATATATTTACCAGTTAGAATAGGTTTGTAGAGTAACTAACGCAGATGTTTAAAGACCTGGAGGCTACAACCATAGTGAAATAAAAGCTTTAGAACTTAGTACAACGCACTTTAGCAATTAAGTATATAATATAGTTTTAAACACTAGCCATATAGGTTGAGTGGAATGACAGGGCGCTTATAGTATAGTATAAATAGGGACTTAAGGCTAAAGTCTAGGATGTAATTATTTTAATAGAAGATGCGGATACTCTAAGAGAGTTAATAGATTAGTTAATAAAGATTAATAATAGAATCTATTAAAGGGAATAAGCTAAGAGAGGGCAAGACAGAGTTCTATAGTTGTATAAGGCGCAGAGTACGCAACGACAGACATAGAGTTAAAAACCGTAGAATGGCGCAGAGCCAATAGACCTAAGCGGTACTAAAGAAACCTAAAGATAGGAAAAGAAACCATAGAAACCTAGGGGTTAAGGATTAAATAATTAAAGGACCTAGGAGCAGAGGCCAAACCAGGGATCTTAGTAGTAGAAGACGTTTAGGCGGACTCTATAGCAAGAAAGATGGTTTAAAGATAGGGCTTGCATAAATTGCGGAAAATAAGGTTATTTCGCCAGAGACTATAGAGGTAGTTAGAGTAACTACGCGGTAAAGGGAACTAGGCTAGTAGACAGCACATATATATAAAGGGATAATAGTGCACTATAAGGAATAAAAGAGTGTTTAATTAATAGTTTTACGTATTATTATAATAACGCATACCAAATTTATAAGAACGCTAAGTATAACGCAAGCTATTAGCTATAGGAGCTATTGCTATCTAAGTTTAAAGGAACTAACAAACCAGCTTATAGATCGGATATTAAAGACGATAAATTTAACACAGGCGAAACATTTACTAATAATAAGGTAATAAAGGCAGCTTACTAAAAGCATGTAAACCTTAGAGAAGTTAAAATAGAAGTAGAGACTAAGACCATTACAAAACAAGGTTTAGTAATGGGTATTATAATACTATTAGATATAATTTCCATTACTTTATAAGATAATAGGAGTAACGTTTAGAAGAAACTAAGTAAGTAGATAACTACTAGTACTAGCTTATTACTTAATAAAGGTAAAAGGCCACAGGCTTAAGATTCTTAAGAAGAGATAAGAGAAGCTTAAGATTTTTAAGATAAGATAAGATATACCCAAGGACCCACAACGGACGAAAACCAATAGGAAAGGGTAGTAACTCAGTTTAGTAACAAATAAATAAGTATAGGACGCAAGTTTAAGAACTACAAGTTTAGGGAATAAATAAAAACGTCAGCAATCCTAGGTAAATGTAGTATTTAGCCTAAAGATTAAATAGTTAATACTAGGATTAAAAAGCAAGATAACTATAAAGATCTAGCTACAAGACGCAGAAAATAAGAAACTATAGATAAGTTTAGGATAAGAATTATTATATAGCAAGAGCAAAAGCTAAATAAGAGGTTAGCTATGCCAGGTTATATAAGGAACAGAGTACCTATATAAAGAGTTACTAATAGGCCAAGTACAGGGACACCTAGGGCAAAATAGTTAGATAAATTAGAATAAGAAGAGGATCTAGATATTCTAACTAGGTTTAAAAAAAGATATACTAAAGGATATTATAATATAGCGATAATAAGGTACTTTCTAATGGATAGACTATATACACTAAACCAGTTATATAGAAAGTGGTATAGGCAACGACATAATAATAAATAGGTAGATTTTTATATATAGCTAGACGAAAAAGTTATCCAAGACTAACCCATTACGGAAAAACGTATAAGTTACATTAAAGGAGCATTAATTATAATATTAAGGAACCTAGAAGAAGGATCTAGGGACTAGAGAAGTAAGCAACAAATCTTAGTACTTATAGCAAAGATACCAGTGGTTAGGTTAACCAGGTATAGGTTTAAACTTAAGGATAAAGATAAACTAAGAGTTAACCTAAAACATACAGCGCATTATACACTATTGTGGATAGCTTATGTGGATGATATGTGTAATATATATAGAGCACTAAAAGATAAGAACTAGAAGTACCTAGTAAGAATATATTAGGCACCAGAGAAAAAGCGGTTTAGAAACGCTAAGTATATATATAGTTGGCACCCAGTAGAAGTATAAGGTTAAGGAGACTTAATACTTTAACTAGGAAGATTCCTTACGGAAGAATACCTAAACAGATAATAGTAGTGGGAGTGCCTAGAGAACACTTATCTATAGTATATAGAGGAAAAGAAACAAACTAAGTATTAGCTAAAGATAGACTAAGTATAAGTAGGATTAAGTAGCCAACAGTTAGGAAAAGGGGAGGCATATAAGACTAGAGGGAACTAGTATTAGAGCCTTAGACCCTTAAAGGAATTTAAGGATAATACCTAAATTTAAGAGCTAAGTAGTAAGATCAGCAGTTTAAAGCGTTGGTAGATAGTAGAGTAATAAGAAACCACATATCACTAAAGGCAGTAGAAAGGATAGGGTTACTATACAGATAGAAGAAACACCTATATCCACTTATAACAATTTTAGGAGATTAAATAGCCTACAGAGAAGGCATTATTAATCTTAAAACAGGACCTATTTAAATAACTATTAAAGGGAGACTAGTTAGAATGTCTTTTAATATCCTACTATTAGGATAGGACGAGGCGATACTAGGAATGCCTTAGTTACAGGAGTACAATCTAAAGATTAATTAGGTTATAGGTTAGGTTAATATTAAGGATACATAACGGTGTAAAGTGCGACAGTAAACCAAGTTAGTATAGTACCAAGTTAAAGCGACATATAAAGAGACTAAGCAAGGCTTAAGTTATATACTAAAAAGATACCATAAGTATAGTAAAAAGTTATAGTTACTAGAAAGTGAAAAGCTATTAAAGCATATAGCTTAGGACCATAAGATAGAATTAGAAGAGGGAATAAGTCCAAAGTTCTTTTTAATCTATAAGCTTACTAAAACAGAGTTAGTAGCGCTTAAGGAGTTTATCTAGGAGAACTTATAAAAGGGATATATTAGACCATTATAGTTATTAGCAGGATATCTAGTACTGTTCATCCCAAAGAAAAACGGAAAACTTAGGATGTGTATAGACTATAGACAGTTAAACAGCATTACTAGGAAGGATAGGTATTCTTTACCCTTAATTAGCGAAATCTAAGACAGGATAGGCAACGTAAAGATCTTTATAAAGATAGATCTAAGATGGGCGTACCATTAGATTAGGATTAAGGAGGGCGACAAATAGAAGGCAGCCTTTAGGTTAAAGGAAGGACTATATAAGCTATTAGTTATACAATTTGGGCTTATAAACGTACTAGCAACGTTCTAGAAGCGAATTAATAGTGTATTAGAAGAACACCTAGATGAATTTGTTATAGTATACCTTAATAATATTATCATCTACTTAGAAAATAAGGAAGAACATAGAGAATACATTAAATGGGTCTTAAAGAGACTATAAGAAGAATAGATGCTAGTAGTAATTAAGAAATGCAAGTTCTTTACTAGGAAGACCAATTTTGTTAGATTTATTATTAAACTAGGCCAACTTAGTATAGATCTAAAGAAGATTGAGGCTATAGTAAATTAGCAAGAACTAGAGAATGTTACGCAGTTAAGATTATTCCTAGGGTTTTGTAATTACTATAGAAGGTTTATAGCGTAATGGTTATAGGACATTAAGCTATTTACATAGTTAATAAAGAAAGAAGAACTATAGGTATAGGGAAAGGAGTAATAAGAACTATTTAAAAAAATTAAAGAATTATTTACCTAGGAGCCAATTCTTAAGATCTATCAACTAGGTCTAGAGATGGTTATAAAAACGGATATATTAGACTTTACACTAGGGGCGTACTTTATGCAGAAATATTAAGATAAATGGCACCCAGTGGTATACTATAGTTGGAAGATGATACCACTAGAGTTAAACTATAACATCTACAACAAGGAGTTGTTAGGTATAGTCACAGTACTTAAGAAATAGAGAGCATTCTTATAAGGCACAGAGAAACCATTTGTGGTTAAGATAGACTATAAGAACCTTACAGGATTCCTAATAATAAAGGAACTCAACCAAAGACAAGTTAAATAGGCGGAAATGCTTATAGAATACTATTTTGAAATTCAGTATACCAAGGGTACAGACAATGCACGAGCAGACGCTCTAAATAGAAAGGCTAAACTATAAAGTAATAAAAAGCTATCGGGAGCTTTATTATAAAAGGATTAAAACGGATTAATTAGGTATAATTATCCAAAGATTACAGTAATTAAGGAAAGTCAGATCTATAAATTACTAAAGAGTAATTAGATATAGAAGATCTAAAAGGTATAGGTAGAGGATCTAGACTTAAAGTAATATAAAAATAGAGAAGTAATATATATACCTAAGTCTATCGCAGAAGAATTTATTAAGAAATTCCATAAGGGAATAATATAAGGACATAATAGAGCTATAGGCTTAGTGTTAAGGCTTTAAAAGGAGTATATTATTTAAGGAATCTAGGGACTAGTAAAATAAGTTATAAAGGAATATCTAAATTACTAAAGAAACAAACTAATAAGGCATAAGCCGTATGGAGGGCTACAACCTATTAAGACACTAGGAAGACCATAGAAGGTTATATTATAGAACTTTATTATTAAGTTACCAAAGTTAAGAGATCCTATTATAGGATAAGATTATAACGCGATCTTAGTAATAGTAGACAAGCTAATAAAGTAGGGATACTTTATAGCATACACTAAAGAGATATTAGTAGAAGATATTGCTAGAATCTATATAAAGGAAGTGTTCGCAAGATATAAAGTACTAGATAAGATTATATTAGATAAAGATCTAAGATTTATAGCAGTATTTTAGGAAGTGTTTCTAGTAGAATAGGGAGTTCGCGCAGCAATATCTACAGTATATTATCCGCAGATAGACGGATAAACGGAAAGACTAAACTAGACACTAGAGTAGTATCTAAGGCATTATATTAATTACGCATAGAATAATTGGGTATCGTTATTACCAGTTATATAGTTTGCATACAATACAACACCATAAAAAGAAATGGGGATATTACTATTTAAGGTAAATTATGGGTATAAGCCAAGAACATCGTTATCGCCATATTAAGCAAAAAAGACAAGTAGCACAGCTAAATAAAGAATAGAGACGTTAATAAATCTTTATATAGACCTTAAAGAAACAGCTAAACTAGTACAAGAATAAATAAAAAGGTACTATAATACTAAGAGATCTAAGGGACCAGATCTTAAAAAGGGAGATAAAGTATAGCTACTACATAAAAATTTTAAGAATTAACAACTAAGCAAGAAATTAAACCACGTTAGACTAGGACCTTTTAAAGTTAAGTAAAGAATTTTATTAGTTATATATAAGTTAAACCTATTAGCCAAAATGAAAATCTACCCTATATAATATGTCGCAATGCTAGAGCCAGCATATGGAAATATTAAGCCACCAGTCTACGAGGCAGACACATATAGAGAATAGGAGGAAGATAAATAGCAAGTTTTGAAGATTATTAGTCACGAGGATATAGATAACAAAACATAGTACAAAGTAAAGTAGATAGGCTATAGTAAGACTATCTAAAAACTACTAAGCAACCTAAGGAACGCTATAGGAAAGGTACAGGAGTATTAAAAGAAAGTAGGTTAGGTAATATTAATAAAGAAGAATCGCTAAAGAATAAGTTACCTAAGGGGGACCCAAAAGGAGCAATTGCTGAGCTACTTGGAGTTATTTCCCTTACAGGAGAAGAGCCAGTTCTTTTATTACCCAGCTTAGATAAACCCTATTAAACAAGTTTCTACTCCTTAGAACGGACCTTCTTACGAACATATTTAAGACAAAGAAGATGGGCAGAGGCCGATAGACGGGCTTTAAGGGCACGCTATTAAGCAGCTATAGCCTCCTACTCTACTTCCCGCGAACGACGGAGTTTGTTTAAGGCGCTTAAGAGCTTACCGTTAAGCTTTGTAGCGGTAGATTAAACACGAGACCCTATAATAAGTTACTTAGGGAACTTAAAGACTATTAAAAGTCATAGAATATACACATTTAGCGTTAGAGACAGAGCGAACATTACAGAACGATTAAACGTTTGCTTTAGTACACTCCGAGTAAGATAAGGGTTGTTAAGATAAAGGACTCGCTATTGCAACATATACTAACCCCACTTTCGCATAATAAGAATACGGAGATAACATTGTCTTACTAAGCAATAGTATAGCAGCCACGGTACGAGCACGACGTTGCGCTTATAAAGAAGAAGAAGCTTTAGGTATAATAAATAAGGATATTAACTAGACTAATTAAACAGACATTACACCTCTAGTGGACAACTTGGAGATATTAGGAATCTTCAAGGACGAAGATAAAGAGAAGGGAGATAGTGTTACAGACGCTTTAAGTACAATATTACAACTACTTAGAGAAGAGTCGCAAGAAGCTAGTTAGTTAATATAGGCACAGTCTAGGATGGATCTGGTGGAACTATATAACGAGGAATAGTAAGCGAGTCACATAATATTATATGCAGTATACAAAGTGTACGTAGTGTACGCTACGTATAATACGTATAACACATACCTTACGTACAAGAGAGGATTTCTTAGGAGTACGGTTGTGTATTTAAAGGACCTTAGTCCCTACTATAGATAGTTCTCTCCTTGTAGTAAATCTTAGAATATAATTGGAGTTAATCTATTAGGCAACTACTCCACCAGTTATTATTACGTTGTTGTTTTGTTCTTACCTATATACCCAGCCCAATAACAGAACCTACCGTAGTCTAAGCTACAAGGTTCCATTACACTAAACTATACTAATTGCGCCTTAGTGGTTGTAGGGAGTAAGTAAATGCGGCTAGAATAGAGAATGCTAAACTATACTAATTGCGCTTTAGTGGTTATAGTTCATAAGTAAACGCGGCTAGAATGGAGAATACTAAACTATACTAATTGCGCCTTAGTGGTTGTAGCGAGTAAGTAAATGCGGCTATAATAGAGAATGCTAAACTATGCTAATTGCGCTTTGGTAGTTATAGTTTGTAAATAAACATAGCTAGAATAGAGAATGCTAAACTATGCTAATTGCGCCTTAGTGGTTGTAGTTTATAAGTAAACGTAGCTAGAAATAGAGAATGCTAAACTATACTAATTACGCCTTAGTGGTTATAGTTTGTAAGTAAACACGGCTAAAATAGAGAATACTAAACTATACTAATTGCACCTTGGTGGTTGTAGGATGTAAGTAAATATAGTTAGAATAGAGAATACTAAACTATACTAATTACGCCTTAGTGGTTATAGGGAGTAAGTAAATGCGGCTAGAATAGAGAATGCTAAACTATACTAATTACGCCTTAGTGGTTATAGTACGTAAGTAAACGTGGCTAGAATAGAGAATGCTAAACTATACTAATTGCGCCTTAGTGGTTATAGGGAGTAAGTAAACGTGGCTAGAATAGAGAATATTAAACTATACTAATTACGCTTTGGTGGTTATAGCGAGTAAGTAAACGCGGCTAGAATAGAGAATGCTAAACTATACTAATTACGCTTTAGTGGTTATAGTATATAAGTAAACGCGGCTAGAATAGAGAATGCTAAACTATACTAATTGCGCCTTAGTGGTTATAGTCCGTAAGTAAATACGGCTAGAATAAAGAATTGCCTTTTGCCCTTATATTAAAGGATCTATGTAAGGATCTATGTAAATAACCTATAGGCGTCGCTAGCATAAAGGCTAGTATAACGACTTGCATAATAGATCTAATTTTCAAGTCCAACCTCCACGAGATTAGCGCTATGTGGTAAATTAGAGTATTGTATACTTACCAGGCAAGGCTTATTGTAAAAGTAAGACCTACTAGGGTTATTAGGATAGGGAACCAATACACTAACCTATAAGATATACTTATACTTAATTTCATTACTAGGCGATTAAAACTCCTACTAACATAGGATAGTTTACTCTTAATAATCTTATATAGTATTATACTCTAAAATTCTGATTAGCATAGGCAGTAGAAAGCGGAGAGCAAGACTTACTTTAAATAGATAGATAGGGAAGAGTATAGCCTATAATAAGGTTTGGGAAATGACTATTCCCGCTTAGTAAATAGATTCTATACTGCCTTTAACTACTATAAGAGAAACACCAATTGCTCCTATAATAATATAGAGGGAATAAAGAACAAGAGCAATATAAGTCACTATATAAGGCCCGCGTTTAAAAGTAGAAAGAGGTAGAATACTTAAATACTATAAAAAACCATATATAATAGCTATAAGTCCATAACTGGTGGCAGAAATAATAGTAAGAGAAAATATAGTAGAAAGGAAAGCCTGGCGGGGCGTAGCTGCGGCAAGCAATTAGTGAGGCCTTAAGGCGACAAGAGTATAGATATGGGCAATAAATGCTGTATAGAAAAAGCCCAAGGCGGAAAATAGAGCATATAGAAGGCAAACGTGTATATATACTTAAATCGGGCAAAACCAGCTCTATATATTCGAGTCGTCCCCTTGCCACGCTTTTCGATTTAGACATATCCGAAGACTATTAAGATGTGCCGTCTTGGAAACTTAAGTCAGTTTGTAATAATATAAGCACCCTTTCCTTTTCTCGGAACTAAGTGCCGCATCGATAAAACTGTACTAGACTTGGTGTCCATTATTAAGGCGTTAAAAGTCTATATACTCTCTCTCTTAAACGGGTATTTAGGGATCAAACGATCGATCTAGAGCATGGGAAATAATCTTGTATAACTGACGATATTGGGGTCGCTTTTTGTTAATAAGCCAGAACCCTATTGCAGGGGATCACGATCGCCGAAGGCTTGTAAGCATTGCGGTAGCGTCCTACCAGGGAAGAGGGAACTGGTAAAAGTGAAGGGCATGTTCCGAAGAGTTAGTAATTGGCAGTCCACTATGCCTAATGTGGTATGTTTATAGGAATATCCTATAAACATGCCACATTAGGCATAGTGGCTAAAGCGGTCCTAACTTCAGTCCCCTTCTGCCCATTTACTGCAATGCCTTAGGTAATAGCAAAAATGAACAACCTACTAAGGGCTTATAACTTCTAAGGGAATAACTCTAAGTATATCTTATTGCTTAAATATATGTTAACGCGTGCCCTTTTACTATTGGGCCTGTCTCCGCAATTGCAGTAGGATGTCCTTTTTTAACTCTACTATCCTCTACCTTATAACAAACCTATCCGTCTTCTTGCTTAAAATCCTGGTCACTAATCTGGCTTACTGTCTTGCTATACGCAAGATCTGAATTTCATTAAATATACTCCCCTTAAACCGCTTAAATGACCGCGACAAAACCCCAATGCTCCAGCTGCTTAAGCAGCCACTATAGGAGGGATGGTACAGGAGTTGGCTTCTAATACTCTAGAAGGGAACTCGACCACTATAACTACTGTTATTATACTAACAAAAACCCTCTAAAGCGAATGGTTTAAAGAGCTTAATTATTTTATTGATGATTTCACCACCGTGAATAACTGGTATACGGCAAGACAAAATGCGGGGCTTTACACTTCTACAGAAAACAATATCGTGGTATCTATCCTTATTGACGATTATAATAGAGCCGGAATATCTCTCTTACTTAAGCGCTATAAAGAAGCTGCAATATCTTCGCTCTATGCTAATAAGAGTATCTATAATAGCAACGTCTACCAAAACCCCGTAGAGCGCCGCTTACAGAATCTAGTAGAATTTATAAAAGCTTACTATGCTTCCATAGGGGAGATTAAAGAGCTTGGAAACTTGCTTACTTTATCTATAGAGCTCTATTATCTTATTACAAAAACCCTTCTCTTTAAGGACCTTGTCTATGGGACGTTCTGCCGTTTACTAGAACTCAACGGGGCTAATATAAAGGATATTAATTCTTTTATAGCAAAACGGTTTAGCTATTTGGATAAACGTCTATATCACTTTTGTCTTTGTTGTGGCTGGATAGTCTAAATGATTTCGAAGCTCTAAAACGCAGGCTAGGGTAACAGGATTTAGGAAGGATTTTTCTTAGGTACTGCCTACTTTTATTTTAAATAAGGCACTGCTAACATCGCTAGCTGGCATAAAGTTATCTTAATACTCTTAATTTCACTTACGCACTAAAATTAGTTCTATCCATTTAAAGAATCGGCTAACAGATAAGAGCTATATAAAGCCATATAAAGAACCAGAATGGCGCCCTTTGGATATTCCTTGCATTATAAGAGCTATAATTATTAGGAATTTAGAGCCGCGTTTTGTTTCTAATCTTAGCTTACAAAAAATATGCACCCTCTTAAAGTATAATTTCCACCTTACTTTAAGTAACTATGGTTAATTCTTCTAAGATAACCAGTGGTGTATTACAAACTATAAGCTTTCCTTTTACCTATGGAAACGAGTTGTATATAAGCTAAATTAGGGTTATCTATTCTTAGTTAGCGGTGTTAATATATATATATCGGACCCCTATCCTTACACGGACGGAAGTTGTTTTAGTGTTACTAGGTCAACTAGCCCCCTAGGCCAAATTATAGAAAATGGGCATGCTTATTTATTAGAGCAAATTTAGCAAGGGGATAAGTAAGATATAGAGCCAATATATCTAATACCTAATACTGTAATAGGTGCAGAAGATTTACGCAATAGTAAGTTTCTAAGAAAACATCCCTATAAATATACTTAACTGACCCGCTTTTATTATAGATAGTAACCTTTCCCAATACCCTAATCGCAACGCTAGCAACACCGAATAGTTTTTAAAATCGCCGTACTACCCTACTCCGCCTTCTAGAGAAAACATTATATAAGTTCAATTAGGTTCTAAGAGCGCTAGGCTAGGCGGGCAATCTCTTATCCTAGGTATAGAAGGGTTGACTACTAATAAGGAGGCACGACAAGGAGATAATAATAGAGCCACGACAAACTCCATAAACAAAGCAGCAATCGCACTTTCTCGGCTTTATAATAGCACTTTAGACTTACCAAATGCCTAATTTACTAGGGTATATACGGAGCACGGGAGTTATAATGTAAGTGGTATATATAACTAAACCGATCACTTTTAAAATCTGGTAAATAACTTGGAATTAGTATTTGATGGTATCCCTAATGACCTAGCATTTAATCTTGCAAGCTTCTTTAAATTATTATTCGACTTTGCAAACCTATTTTATTAACCAGCGTTTAACCTTGCAACTTTCTTCTTAGCATAAAGCTCTAATCCCCCCTAAGAGCAGCTAGATCTATTTGCTCTACTAAATATTAAGAAGGCCGGCCCGTATTCATTCTAATTAATATATAAGTAGATCTGAATCTGGCTTAATCTATATAGGTCTACTCTCTATGGTAATAATGGACCTAATAGTTATATGCTCCCTTAGTATTATCTAGGGTTAATTACAAAGAAGGCAAAGTCTAGTACGGCGACTTAATAAGGTAAATTTACTCTTTATGCCAATAACTTAGAGCACTACTGTATTATTAGGCAATTTCTAATATAATAAGTATATGCTTCTTTTTTCTCCATTTTTATGCTTACTAGATTTTCTTTAAGGTTTTAAATCTCCTTTACCAATTGCGAATAATTATATACATATATTCCATCACTCTTTTCATCCCAGTCAGTTTGATTTATTATACTTAGCCACTCCACAAAGTCTTATATTAGCTTAATAGCTTCCTCTAAAAGTTAGGTTAGCCCGGCTAGTTCCGCCATAGGGGAATAATCCGCTGGTAAGACCTTTCCGGGGTAGTGTAACCTAGAGGCAGTACGACTCGGGTTCTGCAGTGTATAAGGCGGTGACTGCCGTAGCTATATAAGGGGCGTAAAGTCTGCAGAGGCTCTAGGTTAGCTAATCGCGGGGTAGGATTAAGGGGCAGAAGTTATAATAGAAATATTTTCTTTTTTTTTTTGCCGTATGAGAAGGCGGTTAGGAGATTCTTTAGTAGCATAAGGGAAACCCCTCTAAGGCTTCTTATTTTAAAGTCCACCTCTTATTACTCCATCTTATTTAGAGAAACAATAAGTAGTGCTATAAATTCCGGTAAGAAAGCTATGGGCAATTGTAGTTTTGCGTATGAGATATACAAGCCACCTAACTACTATACCTGCAACGGGCCGCTAACACATATATGTAACGCCCATTTCCATTAAATCCCACGCGCTTATCCAATCCTTAAGGGATCTGCTCTGCAGTGCCCTCTTCCTACCTTCAATAATGCGTATTACTTTGAAAGTTGACATAATCCGCGTACTCAGCCACCCGCAGTAGTCTTCGTCATAGTAGCATATAGCCATAGCTAGCTACAGTTCACCAACTAATATATAAATAGAACTATTAAAAGACCTCCTGCTTCCTAGTCGCAGCTTATCTATACCCAATTCGGAACAGGCCTCTTAAACAAATACAGGCAATATCCCTGCAAATGAAGAGGAATATAGCGAGAAGAATAGGGTTACTTTTAGTACAAAGGGGTAGGACCGTATATTTAGCTTTTATATAGTATATCTCGTTCTCTATCTCCCTAACTATAATACTAATAAGGGCCTGTCTAGTTCCACTAGAGGTGTTAGTTTCTAAATTGAGGTGGTCGTAGCTTTTGGCATATTTTAGTGTAATTCTTCCCCCGCGTTTAAGACGCCATGTTAGCGGTGTAAAATTGAAGACCCGTTTGGTTTGTTGGCAGAAAGTAGCAGTAGAGGCTCTAGATAGGCGCGTTACGCACAGGCAAGCTTACTAGCGTCACGAAATAGAGGCTCCAGTTTATTCAAATTGTGGTCTCCCCCTATATTTTTCAAACTGACGTTTTTCAGCCGCACCAACAGCCTATTTAGGCAATTGTAGGGGTGTAGGCGCGCCTGCCGAGATAAAGCTTAGCTGGAGCGATCAGAGCAAGAAATGAAGCTAGGGGAACCAAACAGGAGCGTCAATTCGATATTAGCCCGTTAAGATGACGCCTCCATCTCGCCTCCAACCGACGAACTAAACAGGCCCTAAGCCAGGGGAGGGCATACTTAAGACGGGGATTTAATTGCCACATTATCTTTACCTATCTTCCTTATCAGCCGCATTGATCTTATACGTAAATGCCTATTAGACACACGCCTAGAACGCTATACGGAGCTCTCTTACGTAACATAAATAGGCTTTCCATCAAAGGAGTTATCTATAATACTGTTCACCAACTATTAGCCGCTATATTAATACCGTGACTTCTTGTCACTAGAGACATCCTTCCCACCTATTAAAACCACCGCTTTATTATATCAGATCAACAGGCCTAACAGTTCGATTTACAGGCTCTTTCTCTGGCCTGTATCTTTATAAGTAACCAGGAGGTGTTAAATAAAATACTTAAGATATATTGGGTAAGGTCTTCTTCCTTAACTCCTAAATTCTTTGTATTTATATTTTGCAGCGCCTTGCGATATACCAATTACACGGCTTGTTGTCTAATATTAAATCAATCCCTACAAGCTTCTCTAGTATTTAGAGCGTGGCAATTAAGTATTATATTAAATCTACTTTATAAAACCCGGTTATCGCTACGCTGTATTTACGGGGGTAGGGGCAAAACTCTAGCGGTCAAATGCAAAATAGTATTTGCCGGTATTTTCTATAGGGGGCCTTTGAAAAAGGGATGTGGAAAGCATAGATTGGTCTTAGTGGGAGACCCATATAATTACACAGCCACGAGTCTGGTGGACTTATTTGGGATAAAGGAATAGGCAATTTTATAATTTACCCTCTATTGAAAAATATATGGGTGGAGAGCTAATAAGTATTTTTTATTTCAGCCTATATTCGAATAGCTCTCATTCTGTACATTATTGCGCATCTTAGATATCTATACTCTCTTACCCAATACATTACTAGTCACCACCAGTCATACCTGCAAAAGGTAGCTGGCTGTCTATGTAGTCTAGCGCAACCCTTACTAATATTTATTACCCTGCAGCACTAATATCGCGCATACATGCCTGCTGAACTCGCATCGCCCGGAACGCCGTGTGGGGGACTATTCCGTCTGCCTGCTTATAATATAAAAGGCCGTCACCCAGGAAGTATCTTTGGTGCTAGGCCTCGCAATCCATCAATACCTTAAGGCAAGCGACCTATCCGATATCTTTCCTCCTGGGCGTGCTAACACGTTGCTTTCTCTAGTGTAGGGTGGTTCCTCGCCTCTGTCGTTTCGTCCAACTTTTGTTAGTCAGCTAAATCTAGCCTAACTATCGACCTGAATCGGATTTCTTTGCCACCTTGACTCGGTCACCGACCCCTTAACTCGGTCTCCAACCCCTTGACTCGGTCTCCAACTCAGTTACTCTTTATATATATATATAGAGGCTCTAGAGCCCTCTTTAATAGACAAAGTTCTTATACCTAGTTGTCTATTTAACATATTCTCTCTAGCACAAGACACGCATCCTGCAACGGCATTGTAGCAGGCCGTTGCCTTTTATATTATCTTTCACGTCTCGGTTTCAAAACAAAGATAGCCTATCTCTATGCGGCAAGAAATGGAAGAAAAGGCAAAAATGGCATTAAATAAGGAACTAGAGGAATCTAAGCCATTACTCCCTAACCTAAAAATGTAATGACAAGTTAGTGGGTAGCCTCTTTAGTATAGTCTAGAATGCGAAACAGAGATGGATTACCTTTAATATAATACTACCATGGTTTTTAATGTGATGTGGGAATAGCATATAGAGTACTACCCAAAGTTTAGGAATTCTAGTTTATATTTAAACATAATTGCCGCGGGAGTCCATAAAGAGCTGAAGTCGAAAGACCTAAATTGATTTAGGTTGTCCTGTTAGTAGCGACCTAGTTTTGGCATCTGGAGTCCTAGTACAATGAACCCAATATAGGAACTGTAAATTTATATAAAGTTAACACATAAAGTATCTGAAAGATAGTAGAAGGCTAAGTTCGTTACTACAAGCGCGAAGATGCATATAGTAGTATAATATTATATTTGGTACAGCTGGCACGATAATGCTTATTGAGGTTTTATAACTATGTTTATATAAAGGAAATGAATTTCTAAAGTGATTTTAAGATCCTAGCTACTAAAGAAGGTCGATTTTCTTAGAAGATAAGCCGTTGCGTCTATCGTCGAGCTCATTAACAAGTTTACGAAACAACTTGTAAAGTGCTTTATCGTAGTCTAAGTAACAACTTGATTTATTACATTCCGTAGCAGGCGTTAAATGTTTTGTCTCACCACCAAGGGAGACCGCAGCGGTAAGGTAAGTATGATTTTTGCCATCAGCATCTAGGTCCCCGGGATGGTAGCAAACAATATTAAATTTTATATTAGGATAGAGCTCTCTGGCCATAGCTGCTACTTTATTAGCAATATATAAGAGTAAGTACTAGTAAGCTTACACTTAACAAAGGCAAATTTTACCTTTATCTCCTTTATCTTAAGCTGGGTTGAGTTTAAATGGGCTATTTCTATCAAGGTTAGCTATAGAAAAATTATAACTAGAAGTAAAAACGTACCTAGTTACTATAACTTAGAAAGGAGGCCTTACTAGATAGTGAAAGATTATATTAAGCCAGCCTATTTATATTATCGGGAACTCCTTATAGTCCTTTGGCAACCCTTTCCCAATCCCATTCTAGAGCACGTCTAATATTACGCCCTTCAATCTCCAGTGCAGTTGGGACACGTTTAATGCTACGCCCCTTAATATCTAGCGTAGCTAAGGCACGCCCTCTTTATAGGCTAATTTAAACTGGTAGGTAATTCCTCAACTAAGTAAATAGAGTCATTCCATTAGAACACGTTTAATGCTACGCCCTTTGGCAATCTATTAGTGCCAATACAGTGGCTCCCGCAGGATGACTGGACTTTCTTTATTACGGTCTAAAAATATCCACAAAATATAAAGGGTCTATTGAGATATTGCCTCTGCGAAAGGTAATACTTTTTAAAGCTATCTGACTATATTGATTCTCCCTATATCTAAGCTAAGAAACCCTACAAGCCTTCCTCACAGACTTTTTTTAGACGATATCACTCTATTCTTTTAGAGGATTATGCAAGCGACCTTATAGTTGACTTTTAAGCGGAGGCTGCACTCTATTCTACTTACCGTTAATCTATGTCTTTCTTTTTATATGAAAAGGAAACTTACTTTCCAGTTTTTATGCGTCCATTCCTAGCTCTCTATTATAGCCTATTGAAAAGTGCATATATAGAGTGCGAATCCAGAGTGATATTTATATTATGGTATAAGGACTTCTTCCTTTATCTTAAATCCGAGTTTTAAGTAGAAATCTTTGCTACCTAGCGCAGAAGATACACCAAGTGGAGTTCTGTCCATAAATGAGATGGTTTTGAACCACTCCGTAATCGTCTTACCATGCCCACGTCGTTGAAATCTTGGATATATTACTAGCGTTTAGAGACGCATGTAATGCACAGAGCTAAACCATCTGTTATTAGGATTAAAGTTAATTGTAAGGCTTAAGTAAGAGATTATACCTTAACTTAGCTAGATTGGTATATTTCAAATAGAGCGATAGAGCCTCTTCGCTCTAGTCTCTTTTTAGGTTTAGAACTTCTTCCTAAGAATCATTCACGTCTACGTTTGTGTTAGTAGAGATATAATCCACCTAGGGGGCCCTGACAACATTTACCTTCCGGCTAAAATTGGCCGCTTCGATTGGATCCCTCCGGCAGAGATATGATCCCAATACTAACAATTACAGAATCGGCATTCTCCATAGATAGGTATATATCTTTAAGCGCACTATAGACGTAATCACGTTCCTCTTTTTCAAAACTGTCCTCCACTATAAGTATAATACTATTCGGATTTTGAATTTCTTGTATAAAGAAGTTATAATAGTAGTTAACTATATCTTCAGCGAAATCGGCGTGGGATGGTCTCTGATATTGAAATACTTCAGAATGGAAGAATGCTGTTGCGGTAATAACTGCTATCCGTGGTATATCTAAGAGCTTTGTAATACAAAGACGCCCCAAGTTGGGTGCTTCTTACGTCACTAGCTGGCTTTCTATTATACGGAGGAGAACGTAATTGGGTAAGAGTAGTGGAAGTGAAGTATACGAAGGAAGCTAGAGGTGGTTAAAGTAAAAAGGTATATATAGTGTGTTCGAGCTGGCAAGTTCTAACTATCCTAGGCGTTTCTTATATTAAATAAAGACCTAATGGCGATTATACGTTAAATTACTAGAGCCCAAGGGGCCCTCTAGCACTTTAGGCTAGCATCAAAGCGCCATAACTGTAAACTTATTCCGTTTACAGTTATAAGATAAATCGCAGGCCAATCTGGACTTGGTCCACTAGTGCAACTATTTAAAGCCAGATACTATAGGTTATTGGAAAATATACCCTATAAAGTTAAGGGCTTTGCTTATTACAACACTAACTATCGCACCTATAGTGACGGAAGTGCCTATAAGAAAGATATGGATAGCTTAATACTTAAAGAGCCTTTAAATATTCAAATTATTATTCAATAATATGATTTTATCTATATGTTAAAAAGTACTGAATCCTTATCAAGAAGTATTGAATATTAATAACAGCACTAAAGGGGCCCGTATTAAATTGAGAATATCGAATTCGAATTATCCAAGCTCTAAGACCCTTGCAGAAAACTTTCCCTGGTTACTATTTCTATCCATCCCAATAGTACTGTCTAATCAAGGTTGCGTCTTTGCAGTTATATAACCGCAAATTGCCATCACGTGACGGCAATCTAGGGCAATTTGCAGCAACTTGCCTACGAACGCGAGTTAAAAGGGGTTGGTTACGTAAGCTAAGCGAGCTTAGGAAATCCACCAAATTCCACCTATAGAATAGGAGAATAAATCAAGCATTAATCAAATTAGTTACCACCCTAATACTATTGCAATAGCAATACGTATCACCGGAAGTGATATAAATAAGTACTTTGTTGCTCTAGTCACGGGGGTGGGGGTCTAAATACTATTATAGCCGGGACTACCGCCACTCTTAGCTATAATCTTATATATAATATAAAGCCTACAGAAGATTTTCGGTTAGTATACTATCTTAGTGTTTATAAAGGAGAAAAATAGGGCCTATGTTACGGCACTGGCAGAACTTAACAGAAATCGGTTAGTAGAACTTGGCAGAACTTTACGGTTACGTGACTAGAGAACCCTATAAAAGAACCCTGCTTTGACCAGTGCTGCTCTTCTTCTCCTTTCCTTTCTCTAGCTTTAGATTCTCGTTTATAGATAATCCAATTATATAGGCTTGCGCGTCCCTCTTACCGTGCTTGTGCCTCGATTAACTAAGTCGCTAACAGCCTAAGATATACGCTGCAACAGGAACGAATACTTGGTGGAACGATATATCTCCAACAATAAATAATGTTAGCGACTTAGTTAATCGAGACATAAGTACGGCAAGGGGGTCACGCAAGCCTGTATAATTGGATTGTCTATAAACGAGAATCTAAAGCTAAAGAAAAGGAAAGGAAAAGGACAAGCGGTAATGCGAGGAGTTATATACAATCCCCTAGTTACGTGAAAGTTATATAAGCTCTACATCTACCATAACGTCTACCATAACTGCTGTTTTCTGCTAGTGCTGTAACAAGTAATATAGTGGCAAAAGGAATAATAGTAATGGAAAGTATGGTAAAATATAGTAAATATAGAGAGATTGCCAAGAATAGAAAGCGTATAAATTGGATTAAATAAACAATCCTAGTATTATCCATTACAATAATATCTATATTGTTAGACCTTGCTGTCTGTTCCGCCGTTAACAAGAAGCGCTACTTTAATTAGTATATTTAGGTTTAAGGATACGGTTAGAATACCTTTAGAATTGGAGATTTACAGGCCAACCTATCTATTAGTATGTAAACCCATGAATTCTGCTAAGCATTAAGTGTAAATCGGTCAGATGTAGGGCTTATACAAGATTTAAAAAACTCTTCCGTGACTTCTCTATAGTTGCAAAAGATATTGAAAAAGCTGTGCACATCTCGACCATTAGGCTTGGGGATGCGAAGTATTTGTTAGGCATAATCCACCCTTATATCTAGATATGTTAGTTACTATTCACAGCTATAAGTTTATATTTAGGTTATTTTATAGTATTCCTAAAGCGCACTGCCCAAGGCAACTAAGAGTTTATTTCGGTTCTTGTTATTAAGGGACGAGACACTATCTATACACTTTTCTGCTTAATTATTATTATAATTATTTAGTGCATTGCTCGCCTTAGTAACCTTCCGCTAGTAATACAAAAGAACTTATATTAGTTCCGATTTGAACCGCTAAAATATCATAAATTGCGATTCTAAAGACATTATTACTGCCGTCCTTGGAATGCCCTTAATGTAGTTATTAACTAAACGTTAGTTAGTAGTGGGTATAGATAGCTTAGCCTAAAACTATTTACTTCTATCAAACCGCATCCCCTGATAGCGGCCATCCTCGTTATTACATAGATAAGAGAGAATGCGTTCAAGGAGTGATGGCTTGGGTTTGGAGTCGTTAAAGAAAGGGTCTATATTCGCAGTACCTCGCTGCGTGTTATAAGAGGGCAAGATGGTGTTATTAGAGCGTATAGTCACTCCTTACGGACTCTTCGATTAGGGGAGTTGCTGATATTATAAGGTGTAGATTGTAACGCGAAGATTATAGAGGTATAAGACTGGCGAATATATATCCAATGCGTCAAGCCTAGATCACGGACGAGAGGTTACGGCCGAAGCATATTCAAAGGCTGCAAAACGCCATAGAAAATGGGTGATTGGCCTACTATATAAGGTTTGACCAAGTTATATTCCCAAAGTCTTTACGCGTAGGCTAAGCATTTAATGCAACGTATATGCCTACAACTTGCATATTTTGACGCTTGCCTATATTTATACGCTTTCTTGTGACACTTACACTTATAGCAATAATGTTTCCCTTTTAAAGGAGTTAATCTTAGTTTTATTACCGTTAGGATTTGGTCCGGCTTTAACTTAAGTTCTCTTTGCTTTTGCTTATTATGGGCGGTAGTTTTAGGCGCTAGACTATCTCTACTTTTCCGCTTACTTAGCCTAGCTAGTAAGGGTTAAAGGGTAGGTTGCTATATAGCTTGCATAAATTTAATAAAAACTCGGTCGAGAAAGTTTCAGTACTACAACATACTAGATATCTTGGCAATTTCTTCTCTATAGAGGGCTAATGGAGGAGGGGCTAATATTAAAGTCCCTAAAGTTGCATGACAGATGGCAAGGCGTATATTAGAAAGGTTGACTTTATATATACGCGTTCTATAGGTAATAAGGGGTAAATAGAGGGCAAAGGGTGTATATATAGCAGGTAACTTGCCTGCAAGTATTGCCTTTAGGATTGAATAAGGGTTAGTAGGCGGGATTAGTATAGCTACATATTTGTTGTCTAGAGGCGCTGCGCATGACAAAGACCGGTTAGTAGTCGCGTATAGTGTGCTATTTAGAGGCCTAATTGCAGCTATATATAAAGTCTAGGCCGCTAAATATTATAAAGGGTGGAAAGGGCACCGTAAATACATTTATATAGATAAGATACCGGGCGTCTAATGTATATAGCGGCCTATATAGCGGCCAACACAGCCATTCTAGTGTATGCTGCGCGTGATAAAGCGGGCGTAGAGGATTTGGGTTAGATTGTTTAGAGGGTCTAAAAAGACGCAAAGAAATGCCGCCTCCATTTAGCTGGTACAAGCTCCGGTTAAAGATAGGGCTATTAGGTTAAAGATCGTTGACCAAAATATAAGAAGGGACTGTTTTTAAAATTGGATAAGATTTGACTATGCCCGTATACAAATTGATTATAGGATGATAAGGGCCACTAAAACGTTTAAGTACGGCGTTCCAGAGCACTGTCTTAGGTAATATACTTTACACTTAAGAATACCTAAGAGGTGCTAAAAATGTAACCAATCCATCCTAAAGGCCTATACATGGTGCGAGAAACTATTTAATACAGAATTTAACGCGAAACATAAACCTTACTTTTTAGGATTGGCTTCTACCTAGTACAATAAGACCTGCCTAATTATGGACGTCGCGACGGCTGAAACCCTCTTCTTGGCAGCTTTGTATCTTATCGCTCTATCCCTAGTAATAAGAACGGCAGGTTCTACTCCTAGATAGTCCCCTAAACGATTTTTTCAGGCCTTTTAGTTAAGATTGCTTTCACTACAAGCCACCCTAATAATGACTTCGACTAAATCCCTCCCTTCTTCCGTTATATAGTTGCCTATCTGCTCAGCCATAAACTAGTAAGTAATATTACTACCTATAGTGGTAGCAATTCGCACTTTCTTCTTATCTATAATAGCGGCCCTAGTATAACTAAGAGCATTTTATACATTTATACCTACTAAATCTTTGTTCGTTAATAGCATAAGGAGCTTAGCGATAACTAGATATTTTAGTTAGATACGTCTAAAAATCAACATTATATATGGTTACGCACCACTATCTAGAACCACAACGTTCTAATTGTTATTAAGTAGTATCTGAAATACCTCTTGTTAATTAAGTAGTAAACTAGTGTTATAAACTATAACCTAGTTTATAGGACTATCAACAGAGCACTAAAAGAAGACATACTATATTATCTTACAGTATAGCTCCTATAAAATATCCTATTTGGTACTATCCTATTCAGTACCTCTAATTCTTAAGGTGGTGTACTTAAATCTATGTCCATTACATTAACCAATAATGTATAGTTTGAAGAATAAGAGTCCTTATTAGTTTTATATCCTAGTTGGACTTGTGCAAATATAGAGGACACAGACTACGTATTGGATGTTTAGTTATAATATATCCAGCGTTTATACTAAGACAAAATTAGGCTAAAAGTCCTCAATTGTGGCCTTTAATTTTATAGATGTGATTTGTTAACCAAGGCGTAGAATACGCTCTGTTCTTAAACTAATTGTTAAGGGGAGTTTAAGAGAGCGCTCCTCTTTATTGTATTTATAGCTAAACCACTATTTTAGGAAATAGTAGTGACTCCAAACTTGCCTACGTATAAGGTAATCTTCCGGTAATAGATAGTTGTCGTTTTGATCCTTATTAGGGAACGGATCGCTTATAACAAGCGGCTTGTATCTCTTAGACTTTAATAACGTATTAAGGAAAGTAACGATTTCCGACCAGGGGGTGATATTAAATAATAATGCGCTAGCGTACGGGATTAAAACAGCGGTGGAAAGGAATGCAAATAAAATATAAATATAGGGAAGAATATTTTTGTCCCTAATACGCCGAAGAATAAGAGCCAGAGTTAAAAATGTTAGACGACAAGCATGGGAGAATATGAAATTGGAGGACAGTTTTAGTTCTAGGGAAACTGGAGATAGTAAACAACTTAAATTATTATCCAAGGGAGTTAACGGTTGTTTAGTATAAGAGCTATAGAGCAATTTTTTAGCGTGCAACTGGAAGATATGTCTAAGGATTAAGTCCTATAAGCCGTAATTAAAAAGTCTAGTAATATTAGTAACGGTAATATAGAGACCTTACTCTTTCTATTTAGCAGTTACGCGCCTAATATAATTATCCAATTAACTTAAGAATGATGTGAGAGTTTCTTTAAAGCCTTCTGACAATAGCTTTCTAAAGAGAATACCGTAAGCTTTAATAAAATCTGTGTCTATGGGTAGAGAGTATAGATATAACGCTCTAGAACGGCTAAGGATTAGATCTAGTAGTATTAAGATAGTTTCTTAGGCGCTTATAAATAGCTAAACGCAGGTTAAGGACCATAAATAGTAGTAAAGTTGCTAGAGCGCATTAGGCCGCGCTAGTATAGCTAGATAATAGTATAAACGGCCTATAGAGGGGATCTTATCAGTAGCTTTATTGTACTAGAAACGTGCAACACCTACCTAAGTTTTGCGATCGCGTAGGTCCTTATCTTTAATAGCTATATAATATTAACTAAGATCACCAAGATATTTGATCCAAATATCTTTAAATATAGGTACTGTCTTGTAGAGAAGAGCCATTATCTAGTAAGTAAGGTATATAAATTGGAGCATATAATCCAAACTTTTAGGCAGCCGACGATGTAATAGGTTAAGGAAAGAGTGGATACCATAGTGCTATATCCTATTAGGCATACGGTACTGAGATACTAGATAACGCAATACTAAGGAAGTAAAGGGATGTTAAGAGGCTAGGAAGAAGTTATAATACTTATACAGCAAGGTTTAGTATAGAGCAATCAATGCTTGCTAGTGGTTATTTACTAGTTTAGAATTGGGATCTCCTTTCTAAGCTCTATCTATATAAATACACTTTGTCTCTACTATTGTAAGGCCAGTATATATAGACTTCACTTCTAAGTCAAGCTTCTCTTGAGAAATATAGAGTGAGATAGGTTGAAGTAGAAAATTTGGTAAATTAGGACGGATATAAAGGATAAATAAGGGTTGATTCTGGTTTCGAATTTCTAAAGTAATAACATTTAATAGCTTCTTGCTGGTATTATTGATCTAACCGAAGGTGCGTTTTAACCGCAACCTCTTTTTTTTTCCTTAATGGTTATCTGGAGAAACTCCGGTTCCGATAGACTCCCCTTATATGTCGTTCTATCTATTAGGGTGAATGGTTATTTGCCTAAATAAACTAGTTATAAAAACGTATTCTTTATCTACTAAGTCCTTAGCTAGCGTGTCCTTATTATCCTATCCACTCTCGCCTAGAGTACGGATTCCCTTGCTTTCCCTAGAAATTGATTTAGAGGAGTTGCCTCTAGCAGTTATCTAGCGTGATATATTGTCTTATTATTGGCATGCCTTAACTGCAGCTGCTTTAGGTTGGTTTCCTAGATAGTTCGCGTATAAGGATTGCAGTCTATTGGCCATTAGTGCGATTATCTTTTTTTTTTTAGAGATTAGTGTGGTGGGAAGTTAAAAGAATATTTAGCTATGTGAGCACAAAGTAGCAACACCGGGATTGGCAGCCTTATAGTAATAGGTATAGTTTGCAAAACTACAACCATGTGTTTGCCTTTTCTTAATAACACCTCGGCTGCCTTCCGCTACCCTATCGCCTTAAATGCATAACCAGCATTTGGCGCTACGTATTGTAATAAGACGAGAACCCATAGAACGCCGCAATTAAGAAGTATTTAAAACTAATACTACTATTTAAGAGCATATAATTCTTGGAGGGCTATTTATCAATAAGAGCATTTTATATAGATAAGCTCTAATATTACAAGTACCCTTTAGCACTATCCAAATTCTCTCCTTACGCACCTTTCAATTTAGACGTATTGAGATATGCCGTCTTAGAAACCTAGCTTATAATAATAGTAAGCACCTCTTTCTTTTTCTCAGAATCGAGTGCCGCATTGATAAAACTGTGTTAGACTTAGTGTCTATTATTAAGGCGTTAAAAGCCCCTACGATCTTTCTATTAAATGGGCTTTTAGGGATTACACAATTAATCTAGAGTATGGGAAATAAGGCTTGCATAACTCTAAGAATAGTTATTATGGTCGCTTTTTATTAATAAGCCGGAATCCCATTGGATTAGCAGTCCACTATGCCTAATATAGTATATTTATAGAAATATTCCTATAAACATACTATATTAGGCATAGTGGACTGCTAATCCAAGCAACTGCAATGCTTTAGTGACAGCAAATATAAATAATTTTTCTTTACGAAATTTAAATTCGTCTAGCCGCCCGACGTCTTCTAATTCTCTTTTAGGAGCTTCTAGAATCCAACTAATTCCTTTCTACGTAATGGCGGCAGTAGCATCTAGCGAAGTCAGCATTATACTAAACCGCAGATATTTCAACTATACCAATTTTAGGCAAGTGTTGATAGTCTTAAGACAATTTAGGAATGCCTATATCTTTAAGGGTATGTGCCTTAACGCTGCTTTGCTAATAGCTTAACTATCTTGAGTCCGGGCTTTGCGGAAGTTGGCTTAGGTTATAGGAGGATATAGTAAGATCTATTACGAGTCTTAAGGGTGAGACAGGAAGATTGGATAATATATTGACTTCACTTACGCCCTATACAAGGCTAAGAATGCAAGTTTACCTTTAATCTACTTGTTGCTCGCCGCCTTCCCTTCCTATCAAACTGGATCGTATTTCCTTACTACTATTTTAATACTGGCTTTAAGTCTAGAACCCTATATCTTAATACCCCACTCCTTACCTTATATGTCTCCTTGTATATCTTATATGTCTTATTAGCCAGGCAGGTATTAAGACAAATAACTTAAGCTAGCTGGTAGGTAGAGATATAGAATTATATAAGTAATCTATTTTATTTAAGGTGGCTCTAAGAGCCCTAATATATATAAGAGAATTAACTCCTTATAGGGGTCCCTAGAGGGTAATAATACAGGTTAAAACCATACTAATACGGATATTAAACAGCACCCGTTATACCTCTGTAGCAAGGCTACCTCTATAGCCAATATGTTTTATTAAGTGTCTTATTAAATATCTAAATACTTATTTCTATTACAGAATGACAACTACGTCGTCATTCTATTTGCAACCTATTTGTCACCTATCTGGTGTATATATAGAGGCTCTAGAAGCCCTTTTTAATAGACAAGAGTTCTTATACCTAGTTGTCCGTTTAACACTTCCCTTTTCGCCCCAGTTGCCTTATTGCACTAGTCCCCTTTTTAAAGATATACACTCTCTTTGCTTCCGTTCCATTGGCGCTCTTAGTACCCTCAATTTTATGCTATATTTGGGTTGCATATTGGGCTGCCTATTATGCTTAATCTATGACCGACCCTATCTGTTGGGTATCTCTTATTGCCCTCCTTCTATATATAATTTTTGTCTACTTAGGACTAGCAGCCTCTATATTTACTATACTTAAGCCATCTGCTAAGATTGCCGGCCTTTAGAATCTAATTGTTCTCTAAGCCTTAGTAGCCTCTACATTCCAATGGCTACTTAACTATAACGTTAATCTCCTACTATAGAGTCACATGTGTATGCTAATTTTTATTATAGTTTATAAAGGAAGTCGCGCTTTTCAGTCGCTCTTTAGGGCGGTATAAAGTTCCAATACTTATTATCCCAAGCTTAACAGCATCTATCAGTGTAGGTTTAACAATAGGTTCTAAATGGTACGTAATAAAGAATATATTATAGTAGAGGCTAATCTTTTGCATAGGCTAAACCCTTTAGCACCGCATATTTTGCGATTGGTATTGTTAGCTATAGAAACCACGTTAATTTCATTCTTTATATATAAACTAAGACAGGCTCGCCATTCGTCTAAAGAGCGTATAAAAGAGTCCACTTTTTAGGCGGATTCTCGTCAGGCTCTATATATTTAGTGGAATTAGGGGGTGACTGTTTATATAGGAATGACTTCGAGATTTCCAGTGCTTTGCGTTTACATCCGTGGTATAAGGATGTTGGTAATAAGGAAGACTTAGGATTAGAATCTATTAATGCTTTAATATCTATAATAGCTAATTCAGACTAACCCTTCTAAACGGCTAGTAAGATTACTTGCTTTAAAGTTTTATAGGGGTAGATATAAGGCAGGTTGTTAGGGAGAATAGAAACGTATTATACTACCAAAGGTCTATTTATTTTACTTAACTCGGGTAACCATGCCCTTATTAGTTTAGAATCTGGAATCTATTAGGTTTAGAATGCTAAATATAGAGATTCACTGTCTAGCGCATAGCGGGCTATGCCTATGGCCCTACCCTTAGCCAGTAGCTAGAGATAAATACAACACCTTATTAACTCCGATTGAAAGCGCGTGTCAATTACGCCTCCTACGCCGTATATAGACTGATCGCCTCTATTAAAAGAAAATATCTAAACAACCTCGGCTTGTGACCGTATATTGAGAAAGGGCCATTTATTTTCCGGAATAAGAAGAAATAGTACAATATTATAGTTTTATATTTTGACGCCAACTAAGCCTTTAATCCTACTCTATTTATTATACAAATAGACAACGCTATTTAGAATTTTCGCTAAAACTAGGCTAACCTATTATAAGTTTAGTGGAGGCATCCCAAGACCATTTTCCTCTTAGGATGCCCTAACCTTGGTCTTTATCCTCTAGTACCCAATCTAACAGGACCTTTAATCCCTTTTAAGTATCCTCTGCCATACTATGTCAGGCGGCGAGTTTGATATAAAGCGACAACTTTTTAACTAACTCCGTAGCTGTGATTCGGTTCTTTAGATTGCTAGCAAGCATTCAGCGGACAAGAGAGAGACGCTCTAGAATCTTATCCGCAACTTCATCCACTTTACAAAGCCAATTAGCCATTTCCGACTGGACTTCGGACTTCGAGAAAAGATCCGCAATCAACCAGTTGCCTTGTGGAATGGGTATTAGGCTAAAAACAAATAGTATAATAACTCCAAAGGCCTAAATATCGGCAGGGGCACCTTGTCGACCTTCGTAGAGATATTCCCGCGGTATATAGCAAGGTGATCCCCCGTTATAATAAATCAAATTTCCATCTTTGCGCGAAAGTCCGAAATCGCATATCTTAGCTACTGTTCTATTATAGAGTATATTCTGCGGTGTTAGGTCTCCATAGATAACATTCCTAACGTAAATATAGTCTAAACCACTGCTAACATCTAAAAGTATCCGATGTTGTAAGTCTTCCGATAGCTGCGATATTAGCTGTATGTTGACAAACTTTGCTAGGGATAAGCCCGCATATTTAAGCACGATTTGTAAAGTCTAAGTATTGTAGCTTACAAGCCTAGTAATACACGGCTGTAGTAATATTAGATTGAGTAATAATAAAGATCTAAGTACCTATATAAACCAGTTTTCTGAGAATGTCCACCTTATTCCTCCATGTAATAGCTGACAATTTGGCGCTAGGCTTGCGGCATACCTTAATTGCGACTTCAATTCCATTAAATATAGTCTTAAAGACCTTTGCGCAACGCGTTTTGCTGATTATTTTGCCAAGGTCGAGGTCGCCTTGCGGTGGCCGCGATTTAAGGTATTCTTGTCTAGCCGCAGCACGCACTCCTCTATGACCTACTCTAAGGATCTTATCTCTTACAGGCTTTGCTATAGCCGGCGGTAGGGCTTCGTTGGACTCTTTACGGGGCTTAGCTTTAGTTGTTTTTTGCGTAGGTTTCCTAAACAGTATAGCCGCATTCTTAGAAAGGAGTAACTGGCTATAAAGCTCTCCTCTAGGACTATATGGTTTAATATAAATGCGAAAGTCCAGTCCTTTACCAAGCTGGAGGCGCTAGCTGCCGCAATTAAGTCTTGCTTCTTAATGTGATCGAACTCTACGCGTAGTACACTCAGTGGTGAGAGGCTAGACGACGAAAGTAGAGGTTGATTCATTATATAGTATTACCGCGCTATGGTTAGGGTTGGGGTAGAGCTAGAGGTATACAAAGTTTATATAGCACCAGCCCTTAACTGCCGGATTAGGATGTTTAAGGACCACGTCATTATGCAATAATATGCCGAATGTAAACTTTTCCTTATATCGTGACTATAAAATAACGATCGGATTATATTTTCTCTTAATGCCGTAAAGGTTGGCCTCGGATAATAATATCTCCATAGCTAGGGAGAGCCGCTGATTATTGTTCTCTAGGAGGTAGACGGAGAATTTTGCTAATTTCGATAGAGGGAAAAGAATGGCCCAAACGTCCCCCTTGTTTTCGATCGAACTTAAAGCATGATATCCTCCAAATCCTATACACATTGTGAATAATTGTGTACTAATTCATAAGGAATATGCTTATTCTTATTTAAGTGCAGTCTCTCTAGGTGGGGTTGTAAGTGAGCACTCTTGTCTACTTATCCTACTAAGCCTTCTCTTATAGGATATCTAATACAGGAAGGGTTTAAATTTAGTATAAAGGGATCCACGCGCCATGCTAGTATAATTTTAAAATAAGCGAGCATTTTGAACAATACACTAGGGTTGTATTATCTGCAATTATGCTAGTAGGGGATGGCGTCTGCCCGTTCCTACAACATCGTAGGGCGGGAGGAGGTATCTCGGTCCTTTAAACTTATTACTAAGCCGTTTAGGCCAACGAGATCATCCAAGGTGCCAAGCTTATGAAGTCTATACGTGATAATCGACTGGTAGCGAGGTAACAAAGGCGCCCTAATGCAATCGCAACGTTCCTTATCTTTCAATCCTCAGAGATAAATGCCAAATATGGATTTCGAGCAGAGCAAGCTTAGTGGACCTATAAGCCCTTCGATATCTGCAGCATCTTCACCGAACGTAACTCAATACCCTTTGTCCGTTAGAGACACTCTTCTAGATCGCGGCATCTCTAACACTAAGTTAGACCTCTTACAGCAACAATGCAATCTTAGAAGTGTCCCACTTATAGAAAACGACCAATTTTTCGAAATTATACAGAAATGTCTCGACGATAAGTCTCGCGGGGTGCTTAAGGCCCAGCTTCAGCTCTTTATTAATGAAGAAATCGCTCGCGTCCACGAGGCCTATATGGATATAAAGCACGATTTCGCCACTCTTTGTTGTGAGCTCCTTTAAACGGACGACAAGAAGTTTCAATTCACAAAAGGCCTTCGCGACGACAAAACTATTTACGGATTTGAACTCCTTGTGACTTGCATTTTTCCTATCTTAAAAAGGGCGCAGCCAAAGGACAAACCGAGACGTAAACGGACGAATTGCAAGACTGCCAAGCCTGCACGGCGTGGAGCGTCAAGTTCAAAAGTGAGTAAAAATAGATCTCGTGGGATACTACCGCGGAGGAGCGCGCGCATAGAGGGTCAAAAGAACCCCAAAGTAAGTAACGGCATCCGTATAAGCTATAGACCTACGCTAATAGCGCCATAATAAAGAAATTGACATAGTCTATACCTTTAATTAAGACTCGCTATTGAACCATATCCTTATTTATAACGCCACTAGATACCCCATAACTGCTAGGCTGTGCTGTGCTTAGAGAAAAGGTTATAGATTAGACTGGCGCCTCTAATAAGGTGCCTGAGTAAACTATCTAAAGACGAAGAAGACCTAGGATACTGGAGTACTTAGTATACTTAAAACCTCTACCTTTAGGCCGTGCCTAGATCGGGGGAGGAGGGTAGAAGTCATAGCATATACGTAAGCTACGGCGGCTTGGCTATGGTGGTTGCTAGCTGCTAGCCTTTAACTAATAGCTGCTTCTTATAATATTATTTCTTAATTTCTCTAGCTGTCTTAATTTGGTTGCTAATCGCCTACAAAGACTTAGCTTATACTGGTCTGCATAGGAAAGATAAGAAAGGTCAAGTATGTTAATAAAGAAGAGCTTCTTAATGGAGCTAGGGCCTTGTGTTCTAGTGTATAAAAGGCAACGCGGCAACTCTAATTGTTTTATCTATTATTGCATATATTCTCTTCCTTGGTTGATTTACACGTAATCTTGGATTATAGACTTGATAGTAATATCTTTGTAATACAGCATTCGTTTAAGCTTTATCTTAGAGGCAGTTGTTCAAGCTGTAATAGACATATCTATATATATAGTGCCCTGACTAGGGTCTATAACAGTGCCGTAACTGCAGTACTTCTTTATATATAGTAACCCTCTTTATATAGAGCTGAGACAATGGCATAAGTGCTATATATTCTTTAGCTAAAACATGTATTAGGCAGTGCGTAGCAAATGCTATTAGCAACCCTAAAGCGGAGAACAAGTTACTAAACGTATAGGCTAGCGTTAACTGTGTGACTAGTAGGAGGTATCGCCACTTCAACCGCAGCCGTGACTCGCCTAAGAGGAGAGAGTAAAAGTTACTAATACAGGCTTACTGTCTGATTGTTTACTATTATATTAAAAAAAAAATTTTAAAATTTTTTTTTTTTAAATTTTAAACTAAAAGTTAAATAATTAAGTTTTAAATATTAAAAACTTATAGGTAGTTGGCGGCCTGCCTATACGGCTATAACCAACAATTAACAATGTACGTAGTGGTGTTCTGCCCCAGACACGCTACTAGCTGGGCGGAAATGTTTTACCGCGCTGGAATATCCTTATAGAGAACTCCTAGCCAAGCCAAAGGCTGCCAAGGCAGTTATAGACTAGTTTATACAGACAAACCTCCTACTATACCTCTTACTAGCTAGAGAGCTAGCTGGAGCAAAGGGAGGAGGCCAAAGAGGCCAAGAAGTGCTCTAAGAGGAGGAAGACCGTAGAGCACGGCAAATTACGGCAAATTGTGGCAATATTGCAGCAAGTTGCCAAATATGGTAGAACTATATAGGAGTGACAGAACCCGGTAGAGTTTAAAAACTTAAGAACCTAAGAATTTGGGAATCTAGTAATATAGCAGAATTTGGCAGAATCTAGCAGAACTTGGCAGGATTTAGCAATTTAGCAAGTTGGCAGAAATTAGCAGAAATTGACAGAATTTAGCAAGTTAGCAGAACTTGTCAGAAATTGGCAGAATTTAGTAGAAGTTAGCAAGTTAGCAAAACTTGGCAAAACTTAGCAGAATCTGGCAGAATTTGGTAGAATTTGGTAGAATTTGGCAGAACTTGGCAGAACTTGGCAGAACTTGGCAGAACTTGGCAGAACTTGGCAGTAACCCTACTTCCTTACTACTAACCTTCTGTTCCACCAGCCTTGCGGGCCGCTGGCCCACGCCCTACCTAGATAACCAGAGCAGCTAGGAACGGAACCTTGGCCCAGCTATATACCCCACTAGACAGACCCAGGAATACGCATTAAGATGGCTTTTCTGTAGCGCCTTAAGGAGACGTCTACTCGTGCTTAACAGTTACCAACCAGAAGAGAGGCTATACAGGCCACAAAATAATAGAAGGAGAGGTTTTATCCAGCTCTAAATAGCTGTACGGTTTCCCTCTTATGTGTATATATATATAACTACATAGACCCGCTGTATGGACCCCTACAGGAACCGCAACAGCGTAATTAAATATTATAACATATAGGTAGTTGGCTTAAACGCTTAAATACTTAATTTTATAATTATTTATTAAGTGGTAGTAGAGTTATTAATATACAAAGATAGCAGATTTTGGTGTAATTTTAGGTAGCTCGCTTGGGTGGCTGGCTCGTTGGGGTAGCTATTACATTAGAGCGTAAATCGAGCGACAACACAACCATACTTATATAATTTTTAGGTGGGAATTGTCTTGAATATTAAAGACCGCCGTAGAGCACAATAACTATAGCATTATAAAAATATCCATATGTGCGCAGATTTTAAGCTGCTTAAAATTTAAAGTACCTCTAACTTCTTCCAGAACGCGGGGTGTTCCGTTATACAGGAGGGGAGGTTACTAGAGTTAATATATAGTAATGCTATAGAGTTTTCTCCCCACATGTATATAAGGAGTAGTCCGCGTGGGCCCAACAGGGATCCGAATCGGACGTTAAGCAATGAATAATATAATATATATATATAGTAATGCTCTAAACCTTATTTTTCTTAGTCTCCCTCCCCTAAAAAAGTTTACCTAAGCATTGCCTGTTGTTTATACTGTTACCCTAGCCCCCTATTTACTAATATTATTTCTATTACCACTATGGCTTTTAACGCGTTAGATAATAGCTAAACGAACACCTTAATCCTTTCTACAGCTCGTTTTTATCCTACTATACCTACCGCCCTTTAGCGCGCCTTAGATTATAGCTTAGACGGTAATACTAACGTATCTACTACCAATTTCCAAACAAAAAAGTATAAAGGAATTGAGTGGAAGCGTCTTCTTAGGTACTATATTCCTTATCTAACGGCGGGCAGACGTTGTGGGATAAGGAAGGCGTTATTAATATAGTGGATAGGCAGTTAAAGCGACCAGCAAAGAAAGAGGCAGTATTAATACGGCAGGAAGGTGTATCAACACTATGCCAAGACTTGCGATAGGCCTATATTAAGAGCCGGGTGACTGGAAGGATAGTAGGAAACAATTTAGGCGTCGCCAGGTAGGTCCTTCTGCATCAACTTTATACTAAGAGTTGTGATAGTTGCTAACTACTCCACTAGTTGAATTTAATTGCAACCAGTTGCCAAGACTTAAATATTGATTTAATTAATTCAATTAACTAAGCTTTCTACTTACTAAACTTTCAATTTAACCGATTTGAAGCCTTAGTTAAGTTAAGTTAATTGACTTACAACCCTAGTAAGATTAAGCGCTAAGCTTACTACTTAAACTTAAAACCGCAAGATCGCTAGCTGTCTATAATTATGGTGTACTAAAGGTCGTTTCTTCCTACTAGCTTAGGTTTAGTGAGAATGAGGATATAAATTTAGGTAAAAAAGGCTAGCGTAACTAAAGATATAATTTAGGCTAATAAGCTACCTATTATTAGGACGGTCCTATTCTAGTACCTAATAATAAATGCTTTCTTAAAGGAGGCTTTCTAGATAAGAAATTTCTATAAGGAGCTATTTTTAGAATAATAGGACGTTATCTCCGCTCTATACTATTATAATATAGGTTCCCGTTATTGGGCCCTTGTAGAGATATATATTACTCCTAGCTTAGGCATGCCCCAGTGGTAGTAATCGCTAGAAATGACTACAAATATTCTAAATACCCTAAAGAACCTCTTGCTAATGTCTTCTAACAACTTAGATGCTCCTGACAAACGTCCTCTTTCAAATCAAGAACGTCATAAAATACTTTAGGGGGCTATTTTCTCAAGTTATAGATGGCTTAAAGTGGTGGAAAGAGAGCTTAAGTTAAATCCTATTCTTATTTAGACTCGACTCCATGCGTTTTATACGGAGAAAAGTTAGATAGAGGTAAACGGTACTAAGCCAACCTATATAGCTCTTCTTTTATGTAATATATCCGGAGACGTGGTATACCTAAGAGATCTTTTCTTTAGCTCTCTAAGACCGTATAGATATATTAAGGGTGCCTTAGAGATTACATTCGATAGTAGGATTATTTTAAACGTTGCCGACGTCTTGTTCTCTCCTAAAATAGTACCTACAGACACAGAGAAGCTACTTTTTAATAGAGGTAAACTTTATTTAAATTATTCGTTCTGGAAGAGCACTAACTTCAAATTCAAAGTGCTTAAACCACCCTTTATTTCACTAACTAGATCGAGAATTCCGTGGGAGAATAAATGGTTTTTAGTAGCACAATTAGAAGGCTCCTGGACATTTAAACAGTGGTTTAAGGACTTAGAAGAGGAATACTTATCAGACCATAATGCAGAGTATAACGGCTCGTATAAATGCCTCTAAACTAAAGCTTGTGGATTGCTATCTTGTAAAGATACTAAGCTAAGGAGTAGGAGAAGGTTGAGGAAAGGACATGTCTATATACATAGCGCCAAGATACCCTTGGCTAGGGGCCCTATCTAGGTTGCATATAACGGCGCCATAATATCTTGCAGGGGCGGTGCCCTAGCACCGTTATATAGAGGTTAGATACTGTGATAACTAGCGGTATTTATTTAGCTTTGTTCTTCTATTAAGCTATAGGTGGCTCCGGTCTTCGAGCTTACATTATTCTTAATTTAGCGATAGGCCTATAACTAAATTTAAAAGCATAAGATTGCTTAAACTTCTCGTTAATATTAATTAAGTAAAATTATCGCATTTAGCATATTAGGTTTAGCTCGTTTTAGGACCAGCCACGTAATTGTTTGTGGGCGCTTATATAACCAACCCCGCAATTAACCCAGCTGGGTGCTTATAATTGCAGCTATAATCACCCTTTTGTAAGTAGTTAAGAGTATCTTTTAAAAGTTTAGACTATCTATGGAAAGGTTGCTATTAAAGTAAACTATAACTAGATAAAGCAACCTAGGAACTAAATAGAAGACCACTAAAGTATCCACCGTATCCTTTGTATAATAATGGCTATGGCTGCCCCTAGGCCCACTATGTATTAAAATTGCCAACATCCATCTCAAGAATCCTGTCCGTGTTGATTTGTCTATATATACGGTCGCGCTTATTAGGCTTGGCGCTCCTCTTTATTAATTAGGCGACGCGGATCCTCTCCCCCTACCTTCTCCATCTGCCCCTCTTTTGCTGTGTCTTTCTCTTCTTTACCCTCTGTCTTTCTCGCTCTCTCCCTCCGTCTCTCTCGCTCCCTCTGCTATCTCTCCGAGGCCATTTAACCCTATTTGGTTTGACGAGCCCACTTGTATTAGCGCTGTCGTTGTCTTTCCCGCGCTTTCCTCCACAGACCGTTCCTGCCTTTAGTCTTTATTCGTGCTAGCAGCTATAAGTGGTATATATAGCATTTTAGATAAGCTCTTGGATTTTATATAGTTATTTATTACTACTAACTTTTATTTATGGGATATCTGTAGGACCTATAAAGCATTTAAGCGCGTCTTCTGTAAGACCTTTATAGATACCTTTATGTATAAAGGAAGCCTGCCGATTGTTATAGACAAGCTAGACCTTAGACACGCAATAGAACTGTTAATAAGCGTATATAGGATATCTATTATATTAACTTATATCTTCTCCCGTAACTAGGCAACTAAAAAAGACCTATAAAATTAAATTTACTGGGTCCCTAAGTATCTAGCTTGTATTAATTAAACTATATTTCCCTAGATTATGTTATTCTAAGAGAACTAGGCCAAAATCTAGAAAACTAATTTGGATATAGAAATGCTGGCAACTATTATTAAAAACCTAAATTATTAAGAAATTACTATTAGGTTACCTAATTTCTATAATAGCGATTAGTGAGATACCTACTCGCTGCGTAGATTTAATCAACTTTTATAAGAGAACGGTGCACTATTAGTTTACTATATAATGGCTAGGAATACCCTTAATCATATTAGCCAGATCTTTAGGAGGGTGCTTACGGCAATATAAGCAGCAGAACGTAATATAGAGGTTATAGGTGTTGCTATTTCCTTAGCGCATTCTCCGGAATAGAGAACCAAGGATTTTAAAGATAGGGTATAAAGGTACATTGCTTTCTATAGGGCACTCTTAAAAGATATAGACGTTAGTTTTAAGATCTAATTACGCCTAAAACCTATAGTAGCGGGATTCACTAACCTAAAGTTATTGCATAGCGGATCCCAATTACATTTTTTAATAAAGCTCTTCTGGACGGCCAAATACCTTAAACTCAACACCCCCCTACGGTGTACGCTACAAGATGCCATTCTATTTAGAGAATTTATAAACCTATACTATTTATATTTACGGTCCTTAAACCTTAGTAACGATCTAGCTAAGTTAGTTAAATTTCTTTTACAGCTGCTAAAGCAAATGGAATTAATGGAATTAGCTAAACTAAGTTCTAACTTAGAGAATTATTAGATTCGCTTCTTAACTACCCTAGCTGATTATAATCTATCTTTCCAGTTATGCTTTTTTAAGTTAAGTTTCAACGAGCTATATAGAACAGGACTATAGTATCTTAATAGATATACGGGCGTATGTTCACTAGAGCTAAAGAGAGTTAAAAAGAGTTTCTATTAGCTATAAGAGTTGGTTATAAGGTTGTATATTTAGCAACTATTCTAAGGTCTAAGTAGCTAGGGGAAGCTGCACTAAAGCCAATGTTCTAGCCGTAGTAAATAGTCAACTAGAGCTTTCTCCCTTTGTTAAGTATACCCTTGTAGGCAGTGACTTGATAGCGCGCGTTATATAGAGAAATGTTTAAGGTTAGCAGAGATGCCCGTCTTTCCTAGTTTCTAGTTATTTGATCTTGTCGCTGCTTTAGTAAGCTTGTTAGCCTTCTTGTTTCCTATAAATCCTAAGTGGCCTGGAATCTAGTATAGCGAAAAGCAGTTCACGTATATATGTATATATATATATATGTATATTCTATTATGGCCATGCACCGTCTAGGGTATGGGCCGTTACGAAGCGCTAAACTGACACGAATTATACCGGCTCTAATTTAGTAGCCAACTATAAGAGCTATTTCTTCTTCCTTTGATACTGTAATTAATATAGGAAATAAAGAGAGAGTATACAAACCTAAAAGATAAAGAGCGTATATATATATCGAAATTCCATCCTATAACCTGCCCGTATCCGCCTATACCCTTAATGTATAAGAAATTAATATGGTGCGCACACTTATAAATTCTAAGAGGTGCTAAATAGTAACCAAGTAATATCCGTCTTTACGTCAAGAGACGCACCCTATCCCGAGATAAATCCACGGTTTAGATATCTTAAGTCTCTCCCTTGTAAGTCTACAAAGTTGTTATCAATATATCACTATTCTTTAGCTATTTCTCCCCTAGGAAACTAGTCTGTAACGAGAATTACCATAGTCTTGGTTATACTATCAATCGTTTTATTAACGCTATTAATCGCCGCTTCAGCTATTCCCCCCTGCTTAATCGCGACTGTCGGAGTCTCTTCGAAATTTAGAGTACTTAGGGGGAAGTTCTATTAAGAATAAATATAGCTCTAAGTTTTAAAGATATACTTCCCTAAGGAACATACATTCCGGGAGTTTTGCTAGGTGGAAGTAGGGGCCTTAACAGCTTCTCGCTTTAGCGTAGTATTTTAGTGTATATTAGCGTACACTAACGCACACTAGCCTATATATATTATACTATATTCAGCTATATTCTATGGCGTTTTAGACTATGGCGCATCGCATTAGGTTTTCTAGAAAGTTTTTATTAGCGGCTATATAGCCCGTTTATTATTGCCTAGCACTGCCATAGAAAGAGAACGCCGTTATAACTTCTTAAAAAGTGATTAGCTATTTATATAGTAGCAAAGAGGTCTAATATACCTTTTGTTATACAATAGCAAGAATCTAGATACTGTACGTAGTAATAGTGCTGTAAAGTAGGACCGGATTTCTGACCACGGCCTACTTACTTTATAGTTATAGCTGACCGTCCTATACAGTATCCATAAAATGCCTGTTCCTACTTCTAGAGAGCAATCCTCTAACATTACGTTGGATTAATATAAATAAGAAAGGCAATAACATATTCACTAGCTCTTTAGCTTTATTAACAACACTAAGTTAATAAGCTGGCTTAGTATTAAGAGGACTATAAAAATCCTTAACAACATTAAAAGGGTACGTTGGGTTAGAGCCTATAAGACATAATTTTAATAGGCAAAGGCTAAAATAGTAGTAGCAGTCTACCTCCTAGACGCTATTCTTAAGGATCCTACGGTCGCCTTAAATCTCGCTTTAATTAAACCTATACTCCCTACGCTGTATAACTGTGTCTAATATCCCAATATAACACGGATATACGAAAACTCTTTAATAGATAAAGAATCTTTCTAGATTGCTATTGGAACGTTTAAGGAAATATATTAGCTAATATGGCAAAAGAAAACGCACTTAGTTAAGGTGTTTAATAGAACAATCTACTTTTTTTATAATAATAAATGGAACACAATTCTCCCTATTAGTATAGCTTCTTTCCTAGATAAAGCAATTAAAATTCTAAAATGGAATAATCTAAGCGTAGGCTTCCTTTCCACGTTTGTACAATAGCTTAAAAATTTACAGAAGTATTTATTTAATATAAAGTATAATTTCTAGTTTGTCTAAGGTTTTAATATTATTAAGGGATAATACCACCTAATACTTATTTGTTAATCTTTTACTACTTAGTAGAGAAGATAGAAGAGCTCTATAAGAGTCACAAGATAGTATTCATAAGGGGGTATTTAGAGCGCATTACTAGAAAAAGGCTACTATGCAAAACAGTAGCGTAACTATTGGAGACATTCCGCATGGTGTAGATAGAGGTTACTAGCCGAATTATACCTAATTAAACAAGATACTTATATAATTAATAAGCCGAGCAAATATTGCCTATAGACGCTAGTTAACGTCGCCTAAAAATCCTTTGTTAAGTATACGAGTCGACTCCTATTCTAGTAGAATAACAAAGGGAATTAAAGCGCGATGTGGAAGAAGCTATAGTAGTTAATAGTAAGCCTAGTTAGAAGCGTAAAGCCTCTATACCAGAAGTGGCGCAGGCCATAAGGATACGGAAGAGTGAATTAAAAGTTACCCTTTTGGTTCCATAGATACGTCGGCTAGAAGAAGCAAGAAAACGCGCAACTATAGGCCTAAAGCTATAAGGGAGATTACGTATATTATCTAAAGTAAAATACCCTATAATTAATTTTATAAGATATGCTAAGTTGTCTTACTCTAACTAGGGATCCTTAACTACTTAATTGGAGGTACCAACTAATATGGCGACGTTATATGTTATAGCACGCCACGGCCGCCATAAGGCTAATAATAACTTCTTAGGTTTATATAGGACTCTTAGGCTTAGATAAGGGTCACTTATAAGTTTTATCAGCGGTATAAGCTTAATAGTGGTGCTGTAGTAGAGGAGAGCTGTTTTATATAAAAAGACAGCTCTCGGCAAATCAGGGGGGCGGCAATAATGTAACTGTAATTTTTAGGTAGCCGAGGTTAGGTGTGTTTAGGATTGGTTATAAGGCATAACTAAAGCGGAACAACGCAAATATTAAGACGCTGTTAGAGTTTCTGTTGCTTTAAACTCAAAGTACCCGTGCTTTATCTCGTTATAGTATGTCTCGGGACCCAGGGATGGACATTAATAATAGGGGTAAGAGAAGGCGGGTTATTGTTTAAGCTATGTATGTTCTAGTAGCTAGTTATATAGAGCCTAGAGCTTAATTATATAAAGATAGCCTATTCTGCTCCTAAAAATAAGCGGTCCTAAAAATGGACTTTTTATAACTAAGAATGTTGCCCACATATTCCTACTAGAGTCGGGCAGTTGAGCACCTTATTAGAATGGAAAAGGGATATAGTAAATGCATTCCTTTATCTCTACGGAGTCCTATGCTAATAAATAGTCGCTTACTATGCAAATTCCACTTAGAGTAACTAACAAACTATCGGCCAGCAATAGCGTAAACTATTAGCCATGGAGGTAGCTTTACTGCTAAAGTATTAGACTCCGAACGACTACGGATACTAAAGGTTGAACTAGGGTTAATTCTCTTATATATATTAGGGCTCTTAGAGCCACCTTAAATAAAATAGATTACTTATTCAATTCTATATCTCTACCTATTAGCTAAGCCTATGTTATCTATTGTGATACCTACCTAGCTGAAATAAACTATCCCCAAATAACCCAGCTACTTTGACTTTGTGCTATCTTTAAGCTCTCCTACTACGCTATTTGTAGTCTGCTTAAGTTCTGCTATCTATACTTTTAACTTTTTAACAGAAGTATTGATCTCCTAATAAAACCTATTGTATTGTTAGAAATCTAACTATTAGTAGGTCCTAAACTATTACCTTATCTTCTATTCCTCTAATCTATAAGCATATGTTAGCTACGTTTAAAAACTTCCTATCTATATAGAGACTTACTTATTTTGCTAGTTCCTAAAATCATTCTAAAAGTTCCTAAAGTTATTCTATAGGTTTATAAAAAGTCCTTTGAGTTTCTCTGCTCTATTTTAAAGCCCTAAAACGGCTTACTTGAGTTCCTTAAGTCCCTCTTCCTTACTTAATGGCTTGAATAAAACATTTTAATCTTTAACAGCAGGCTATATCTGCAGTAGCGAATTGTCTAGGATTATGGCTGGAAGACTGGATAGATTATCCTATGCGGGCTATCCCTAGGCGGTTGTTGGCAGACTGGCTATGCCAGTTAAATTGCACAATACGTTTATGGATAGTTGCGAACAGTGCTTATTAGGAAGCTATGGCGGAAAATCGCACGATTTATAGCAAGGGTAGCTTTCTGAATAGGTAAAGTCCTGCTATAATGTCTCAGTAACTGCCTGGTTAGCGGCTGACTGAGAGACTTGCCATGTACTTTATGTAGATATAGTGGCATGCGAACGCTTGTATTGTTGTTGGTTTTAAGCGTTAATCGTTTTCTTAAGTGTTATGCTTTTACCTTCTGCTACTATAGAGTGAAGAATTAATGGAAACAGTCTATGCTTAGTGGCTTAGACCTATTCCTATTTTATTATTATAGCTTAGACTAGTCTCTCCCCTTAAAACCAAGGTTTTAGATTTAATGTTTTATTGCTATGCCTTGTCCTAACTCCTAATCTATATCTCCCCGCTTTATTCCCTGTAGGTTAGTTGCAAATAACTATAGATTTGTACTGTCTTCTAGCATTAAAGACGAGAGTCTATTAGTACTAAAATGCATAGTAATCCTGTCCTTAAGGATTATTATCCCTTTATACTGTCCGCCTTGAAGCCAGTCCCGCGCCTCTTTTATAGCTGGATTTACGGCTTCCTCACTCCTTAATAACCTCTTATTGGTATCTGCTGTAAATGGCTAAAGTTTTATGTGCAATTGTTGGTGTGCTAGAAACTTTTGGAGATAGCCTCTATCCTTATAAAGCTTTTTATTAATTAGAGTTTGAAGATAAAGCTCCTGTGCATTAGATATATTTATTTGTAATAGCTATGTCCCATCTAAGAGTGTATAGTAGATTTTAAAATTATAGTTAAGGCCTTTCTACTATAATTCTTATAAGAGGGCATACTAAGTGCCTAAAAACTAGAACCCTGTAAGGAACCAAAATATAGTCCCTCTAGATTAGGAAGGGCCCTTAAGGCAGCGAAAAAGAATACGGCTTATATTAAACTTCCTTTATTTAGCAAGAGTGGTTGAGAACTGACGCTAGTTTCTTTAGCTATATTAAGAGGTAATTAGTGACGTTGGTATAGTATTAGGTGGGGATAAGATGGTGCGATAATTTAAGGCATGGCGCCTTCCTGGGTGTTAGTGGCTTGGAGCGGGGGTATACCCCTTGGCGAACGACTTTTGACTGTCGGCGTCTTGCCTTATCGATAAGATAATGGGTCCGTGCGTGTAATACCAAAAGTTTGTTAATCTAGGGCTCCTCATTGGCTAAAATCTTATTGATAATGTTGGACACAACTTGACGGTTGAAGGGATAGGGCTAGGAATTTGCCTACCACTTGCGCGCGCTCCCTCGCGCCGTAGCATGGGGCGTCCTCCTCCGCGCCGTAATATGGGGTATATCTCTTGGCGAACGACTATAGGGCTAGGAATTTGCCTGTTACTTGCGCGTCCTCCTCTTGGCAGTATAGGGCGTCCTCCTCTTGGCAGCATGGGGCGTCCTCCTCCGCGCTATAATATGGGGTATATCTCTTGGCGAAGGACTATAGGGCTAGGAGTTTGCCTATTACTTGCGTGTTCTCTATCCGTGCCGCAATATATACCACCCCCGGGCCCAGCAACAGCGACTTCAGCTTTGGATAAGACTTTAAAGTGTAGATATGGCGTTTAAACTTTGTTTTAGAGCTTATTCTCTCCTAAGAGGTATAAATAGCAATATTTGCACTAAACGGCACCGCCCGCTTAGGCTCTATATAGCTCTAACTTTCCTTCTTTCTATGGATATAAGGCATTTTATCCATTAAGCTAGAGTCCACTGATCTAAGCCAGAGCCTACTAATATACGCCGTCCTTTAGTTAAAATATGGCCCCTTAATAGCCCGGATGTTGTATTAAACGTAGTGATGTAGTCTAGGTGAGACCTAAAAGTTTTAGGTACTAGTTCTATCTAATCTATTAAATGACCTATATTAACACGAAAAGAGAACTATTGAGTTCTTGTATTGACGCTCGACCTTAATCTCTTCCTATTAACTAGCAACTTCTTGCTATTGATGATAGGCTTTATAATGCTTTATAGATTATAGGTATCTCTTGTATAAACCTATATAACTTCCGAGCCGCACTCGCTGCCTATAAGCAGAACCGTCTTTAGTGCGCTAATATATACAAATCCCTATATATGTAGCATGAGAAAGCGATTATGGAACTTAGCGATATGGTAAATAAGTGTCTGTCCCTATATTAGGAACTAGAAAGTACTTAAGAAACCATTCACACCTATGAGTCTAGGATTTGGGAATATGAGCGATGTCTAGGTGGCAAGGCCATTTCAGGCAATAACAAGGACCATGATATAAGTGAGGCAGACTGGGGTATGGTAGAAAATGCCGTAATAAAGGGGGTACTCGAAGGCAGGATTGAGGAGCTCCTAAATAAGAAGGCTGAGATAATACGAGAATATGTAAACGAAAAGTCCAAGATAATACAAGATTATAAGAATAAGAAGTCTGAGATAATGTAAGATTATCTAAATGAAAAGTCTAAGATAATACAAGATTATTAGAATGTATTGATTAATGCTGTTAATTATATTAGTGCTACCGAGAGCAAAATTAGTGAATTTAAGTAGATATAATTGGAATTGGTAGGCCTAAAGTTATCTCTGGAACCGATCCGGTCCCTAAGTGTTGGGAAAAGGCTATATAGAGAGAGCTTAGAGCAGCAGGTGATGCCCCTTAGGAAAAAGCGTGGGTGGGCAGTAAGGAGGCATAATATGGGGATATAAAAGTATAATGGAGTTGAAGAATAGCACTAGCATTCTCTTATTTCTAGAGCGTATAGTAGGCATATGGTTATACTCGTTTATATATTAGTTAGTTTCAATTTTATCTTTAAACAGCGTCTCTCTCTAATGCTAATATTTGACTAAGTGTAAACTTTGGACGGTTAAATGCTAACAACTATATAAAGGGTTTAAGAACTAATACCCTATGTCTAGTATAAGCTAGGAGAGTAGCCGTTAAATTAATTAGTAAGAAGTTACTGTCGACCTAAATTAGGTGGTCTTGCTACCCAACTTAGTTACTGTCTAAACAAGGTTATGTAATATAGCGGACGCGATTACGTAAGCTAAGTGAGCTTAGGAAACCTATTAAATTCTATCTATATATTTAGAATAGAATTAATTAAGTATTAATTAAAACCCTAGTTATCCTATACTATTGTAATAGCAGTACGTATTACTGGAAGTGATACTAATAGTTACCTACCCCTTGACTTAGTTACTACCCCCCGCTTAACTCAATTACCTACTTCCTATTATGTCCCCCACTAATTCTACACCAATATTATGTATATATAGTCTCTTTTCTTTTATAGATTAATTAATACATGTTAGACGACGCGCTAATTGTGATCGTTGTCCTGTTTCCTTTAAGGGTATAGACCAGGGGTATCTTAGCCGTTTGACTTAACTATATATATTGAGGCTTAATAGCCTATATTAATTCGATAGAGTTGACTGCTCTTTTTAACAATACACAAGTTCTTCTTTTTTAATATCTATGTACGGACTTTAGATCAATAGTTACTGATAATATTCTCCTATATTACTGGAACTTTTGTATCTCCCTTATAGAAAGGATGTAGCTTATGCTAGGTATAAGCTTTTCCAAGCTCTGTAGACCCTAGTATTGTGGTAGGAGCTATAAACTAGGACCCTATAATTTCTAAATCTAATACGGACTAAAAGTGGGCCCTAAGCATTTATAGCAAACGATTCTCGCCCCTAGCGTAATGCTATAAAGATGCGAATCTGTAGCCGTAAGCATAAACCTATAGATAACTCTTAACACAAGAATTATGCTTAGATATAAGCGAATAAAAATCCGTCTTCTTTCCCCTACTTTTAATGGACCTCCAATGCCCACTGCTGCTGATATAGAAATTAGCTGCAATAATAAGTTATCTATAGTAATTAAAGAGACTAAAGACAAATTGTAAATATCTAAGGAAATGCCGACTCCTAATTTTTAACAGATGCTTAAGTGGGCGACGTGGGAGAAGGGCTAGCTTACGCTAGAGCTTTAGCATCTACGGCAAAAGTACCATAGAAGTATGTATGTTGTAGTAGAAGCAAGGCTTGTTATCGAATCCCTTTAGTAGGTACTTAATAATTGCTAAAAGTTGTAAAAGGAAATTGAGGATGTATTAACCGGATATCTGTGCACCGATTATAAGAATTAAATAAGGACTTTATCTATTAAAATACGGTTCTAAGACCTCTATATATACATATAGGAAAGGTATAGGAAAGAAAAGATAAGGGGGGTAAGGGGAGTTAATAAAACTGGGGTAGGTAACCGAGTTAATAATTAAGTTAATAACCGAGTCGGTGACCAAGTTAATAAGTAAGTAGCTGAGTCGGGGTAAGATAACCTAATTTAGGTCGATAGGATAAAATTGTATAGGAGTTAAATTAAGCTAAAATAATCGCCAAAATTGTATTGCCAATATATCGTCAACTAACGATCTTTAGTACTGGCTCCCTTACTATATATATATAAAGGTTCCAGAGCCTATTTTTAGAGTTAAAATCTTCAATTTATCCCTATATATAGACCCTCCTAATTAACAAAATGTTAGTTCCTTTAAATATGCTTTAATAACTTCCTATAGTTAAAATACTACAATCTTTAACCTACTTTCTATCTAGCTAAGTGATTACGATCACTATATCCGTACAATGCTTAGGGTATAACTAGTAAGCTGTATTTACTAAATTACAAGAGGACTCTGGAGACTTTTAGGTATTTAAGAAAATCTATTCCTTTAAATCCATTATATTAAGCGAACCTATATACTTCCTTTAATGTCCTTTAATCTCTTAAGATTAAACACACTCTTTAGCTGCCTATTATGTCCTCTAGGTAAGTATAGACGAAAGTCCAGTTCCTTTAAATAAATGTTCTTATCTAGTATGCGTTAAACAATCTCGCAAATCTTGTCGCTCGTCTTATTATTTGTGCATACTATTTTTATATTTAGTAGTGATTAAAAGGCGGACTAGTTGTTATAACTTATAAGAAACTACTGTACGACCCTTTTGACCTTTAATTTCAGATCTAATCAGACTTTTAGCGTTTATAACGGTATAGGCCGTACTAATACGCTCTCTAGGGTAAATAATATCTCCTTACTTTATTTTGCTAGAAAGATAGTTGCCTAAGACGAAAAGCTAAATATCTAGAATCTAATACCTAATTAATATAAATACCTTGTTCTAGAAGTGGACAAACCTTATTAATATCTCTACTAAGCAGCTCTACTACTATATCAGCGACCTAAGCCGCGTGCACTTTAGGGAGGTCATTAGCAAGTCATTTCTATAGAAGTGTAAGGGAGCTTATATTTAAAGTCTAATTCCCAAAATAGAGCGATCCTTTGGGTTTTTACTTTATAATTATAGTATCCTTCTAGAAGCTATATAATATATAAAAGCTGACCTACTATTCTAATCCCTATAGCAAATAGTAAGACCGTCCCGTATAATTTGAGGTTAAGTTCATTCCCATATGGCCCCTTAATTATGGCTCTTATTTCAGAATTATGGACGAGATTATTATTAGTGTATAAGAATAGGCTCCTAGTAAATCCACTCCTTTTTTAGATAATTAAAACTATAATATTATTGCCCTTAGCATCGCAATACCACCAAGATATATAAAAGGGATATAACTGTGTAAATAAGGTATAGCTCACTCCTAGAATGTAAAGGTATATATATTAGCCAGCTCGAGGCTTCTAAGGCCTTAATAGTTGGATATATATATAGACTGTATCTAGAATGGGTATCTCCCTCCTATAAGGTGTCTTAAAAGTCATTTATTGTACTCTTGCTCGATTTATCGGCTTTCCATTCTTAACGTTATAGTATAGCACTTGACTGAATCGTAGGACAGCTATAAATATCTAAAGGTATATTGCTGCGAATAAATATACCGCTGGCGGCGTTAATAACTCTTTAGATGGACTATGGAGATATATTGTAGCTATAACTATAGCGCCAAGTATTAGGTGGAGCTTTGAGAAGATTTTATAGGCGTATCGATATATACTAGCGACTAAAGAGAGCAGTATAATAGCTATAGTAATAGCAGCCTAAAGAGCTTTATTAGCTTGTATTTGCTTCCTAGGACTAAATTTAGCTTACTATTAGGGCCGCCATATCTAAATATATACGCAGGTTAGGCTTCCGTAAAGATATAGCCGCTGCCATATAAATAAGGCCTTTAACTATAGCCACTCTTCCTAACTATTGGTGTATTTGGGAGTAGGTACTAAGCCTAATTCTATAGTAGCTAGTAATAAGATTCATCTAGGCCCCTAATAATAGTGGCGTAAGATTAATTGTAGACATTAGTTTAGAGCGTCTTATTAGCCCAGAAATATCTTTAACTTAAACAGTAACGTATTTCACGGGCGAGCTGGTCAAACGGGCGAGCTGGTCAGTTTGCCAAGACCACGCATCAAAATATTTGACACTATAATGTCTCCACCTACGAATTTACAATCGACTTCTAAAGAAGCTCGAATACAGCTTGCTATCCAGGCTCTCGATACAAAGCAGATTTACAGCATTCAACGCGCTGCACGCACTTTTAACGTCCCCCTCTCGAGCCTATAGACGCGACGCGCCGGAACTACCCCACAACGCGATACTAAGCCAAATTCAATAAAGCTTACAGTAACCGAAGAGGAGGCGATAAAACGGTATATACTTAAGCTAGATTTAAGAGGATTTGCCCCTCCGCTTAATACTATTTAAGAGATGGCCAATAAACTATTGGCCGAGCGGTGGATGGACCTAGTAGGCATAAACTGGCCATATAGCTTTATTAAGCGTACCCTAGGGCTTAAAATAAGATATAGTTGGAAGCTAGACTACCAGCATTATAAACAGGAAGAACCAATAATTATATAAGCCTGGTTTAACCTTATACGTAATATAAAAGCCAAGTACGGTATCCAGGACGAAGACTTGTACAACTTTAACAAATCTGGCTTCTAGATGGGTATAATAACCTAGCAAAAAGTTGTTATAGGCTCTAAAAGACGGCATTAACTAAAGGCTATACAACCAGGCAATTGTGAGTGGGTTATGGTAATTTAGGGTATTAGCGCGTTGGGCTACGTGCTTCCACCCTTTATTATCTATAAAGGCAAAAACTACCTCTCTGCGTGGTACCAGGAAGCCAATATACCATCTTAATGGGCATTTGGGGTCTCTGATAACGGCTAGATAACAAATGAGCTTGGTTTTAAGTGGTTAAAGCACTTTAATAGGCATATAAAGGAGTGTACTGTTAGCGCGTATTATCTGCTGATTATTGATGGCCACAAGAGCCATAACTTGCTGCAATTTACCGAATATTGCGAGGAGAATAAGATAATTACTTTATATATGCCAGCACATTTATCGCATATCCTGCAGCTACTAGATGTGGGTTGTTTCTCGCCTTTAAAGATGGCGTATGGGCGCCAAGTTGAGAAGCTAATACGCAACCGGATCAACCATATTACTAAAATAGAGTTCTTACCAGCCTTTTGGGACGCGTTTAACGCCTCTATTACTAAGAGTAATATCCAAGGAAGCTTTCGAGGCGCTGGCCTAGTTCCTTTTAACCCGGATAAGGTAATATTAAAGCTTGATATTCAATTGCGCACGCCTACACCACCCACTACTAAAGACACCCTATGGCAGTCAAAAACCCCTAGTAACCACCTTAAATTTGGGTTGCAAATAGAGCTGATTAGCGATAAGTTGGGTAGCTCACCATCTTCGTTAAAGGAAGGGTTCAATTAGCTTATTAAGGGCACCCTTTTAATGGCTTATTAGATGGTGTTACAGCGCGATCAAATCACCGAGCTTAAAGCAGCTAATAAGGCCGCAATCCGATAGAAACAGCGTAAAAGAAAGCGTATCTAGCAAGGAGGAGTCCTTACCTATGAGGCTGGATTGCAGCTAGTTGCTAAGAACTCTCCTACCGCTGCCTCTAGTAGTAAGAAGAGTCGGGGTAAGGCTGGGGCAGATGGAGTCAAGCCAACTCAAAGGCGCTGTGGGAACTGCGGTGGGACTGGGCACAACGTTCGAACGTGCTAAAATATTAAAGAATCTACTGTAGAATCTAGTAGCGATGAGGAATCAGAGGTAGATTATAGTGAGGTGGAATAGTTTGTTACATAGTTCGTTATATTTGGTGTGGTCTTGGCAAACTAACCAGCTCGCCCGTTTGACCAGCTCGCCCGTGAAATACGTTAATGCAAAGAACGTTTGTTACTAAGAATGCCAGAATTAAAACTGCGTTAAATAGCGTTGTCTTTCTAGAACCTCTTAAATATCAATAGATCCGTAGATAAAATATATACTTGCAAAAATAAAATATTGCATGGGTATAGGCGAATTTAATAGTTTTTAATAGCGGAAAAGTGGTAATAAATAAAGCTATAAGGCCTAAGCCCACTAAATACCATTATGTGATATCCATAGTGAGTGAGAACGGTGATTTACAAAGCCTATAAGCGCGACGTATGCTTACCATCTGTGCTTTATGTTTAATCGACTTCAGCTTAGAATATACTAACATTAGTTACACTTTAAAAAGGTAGGATAACGGAAATAGGTCCTCTGCCAAGAGCAGTAATATTGTTGGATTGGCGGCAATTTGGCGTGCTAGATGGAGCCAACTTATTCTAGCAGAGGATTAAGTACTTTTGTTAGTGACGTTAAGTAGATTTAGGAGCTTTGGCACTTTTAAAGCGCCAATACTATACCTAAAATAGAGGTCCTTAAGTAGTAACAGGTACGTGTATAGGGGGAAGTAGTTAGGGCAGCAAGGGGCACAAGCTTACGTGGTGATAAGATAATCACTACCTATATATGTACTATGCACGGGCCTATCCCATTCTCCTATAGCATACTTTAAATATGCTAAGACTTGCTATAAATAGTATATATTAAAACTGGAGCGCTGCGGCGCTTGGTAGATGGAGTGGATTTTGCCTTAGATCTACGCTATATTAATTTAATAAGATTACTAGCTAAGAGCCTTGAGCTTTTTTAGGAAATAGAATTTTCGTTAATATACAGCCGGCGTTCTAAGACTGGAGGATTAGGAATATTCACATACTTTATAGTATACACTATGGCGAAGCAGAAGCAGTTGGTTAAACTTTATAATAAGCAACTAAAGAGACGGTTAGATGGCCTAAAAAGTAAATACTACTAGTATAGAAAGCTGGAAAATATTAATTTGGTATTAATTATCTAGAACCGCAAAAAAAAAAGAGATCTATATATACATATTAATAGATTAAGAGTTATAGTGGCCGTCTAAGGAGTAAGTTATAAGTGGGTAGCTAAGTTGCAGGTATCTTTACTTCTAATATCTAGTAAGCAGCTAGCGCATTCTAAGTCCACAAACGAGCTACCTGCAGATATAGAGAGAATTGGTTTAGGAAAGTATTCGAGGCCTATAAGTACGGCTAGGAAGAAGAGATTGAAAAAGATTAAGGAAGCGATTATATCTAAGGAATTAATATCTAAAGAAGGGTAGATATCGGAAACAAATCTACCTAAAAGATTAGTTGTGAAAGACGCACTAATCTTTCCAGAACTGCCATTATTTGATTTAACCATACTAAAGAGGAGAAAAGTGTAAGTGGGTTTCCTTTAGCGTTTTCTATATTAGGACTGTGGTTGTTAGGGGTTAAATAGAGAAGGCAATGGTAAGGGTATAGCCTTAGGCTTAATAGGGGAGCGAGGAAGTGTATTATTAGAGTTATAAGACAAGTTAGAAATTAGCGTATAATAAGACATAAAAGTATCTGTTACGACTTAGGTTTATAGGTAAGAGAATACAGTTATATTAAGTAGGCAGCACCTCTTGTGTTCCGCTGCAGGGAACTTCATAGTATATGTAATAAGACAACCACTACCTAACTCCACTATCACTATTATTAATAATAACAACAACGTTATTTTTAAGTCGTAAGCTAATATAGCACCATCCACCCAAGTATTTAAACCCTTATACACCGCGTTAAAAGCCCCGCTTTGGATGGTTTACGAGCGCTCTACCTACTTTAGTCAATCTTATTCTACCTATATAATTTTAAAACGTTAAAACCGAACTAAACCCTTATTATACGGCGTAATTAGTATATTAAGCACCTTGATAGACCTTCTGTGTAATGACCCCTTGGGGTACTAAGGTATTGGAGGTCATAAAGGGCATAGATACAGTTGATATAAAGATAGATAGATTTAAAGGGAAAGATGGGATAACTTAAGGGCTAGTCGATTTGGCTTTAAAGGCCATGGATAGAGTTAATACTAAAACTTAAAGGGGACGTTAAAGGTGCTATAAAATTACTTGAGGAACGCCTCTAGAGCTAGGTTGATAAGGTTAGAAGTGCATCAATATAATATGGCAATTTAAAAATACCTAGATAATCCTATCCGACCTATTATAGCGCCTATTTGAAATTGGAAACAGCCAGAGAGTGTCTTAGGTTTTAGTAATGTAGGGCCTATAGTATAGTGACCTTTAATGTCTAGGCGATTTTATACAGCAGAACGTAAGGTAGAGACAGATAATAGGTCTAAGTTAAAAGGGATTAGGAGAAGAGAACAATTTATAATAATATAGTAGAATCGCTCATTTCGCAAGATAAAGGTGGCGAGATATTTGGGCAGGACAGAATAACGTGGGTAGGGCTATAAGCGACATTTATTTCTAAGAGGACTTGGGGAGAGGTTTTAGAACATACCGCTATATTAGGATGAAGGATGTCTTTTATGGTGTGGTGCTTAGATAGAGGGCTGCTTTAGATTTAACGGACCACTAGCGTATCCGTGATTTTTCCCAAAAGCGGTCCCGTTAAAGGGCTGAAATTGGACCCTAAATATAACGCAATATAAATAAGTTGTGCTTAGATGGCAGTAAATCTACTCTATATACGCTATAACCTTATAAGAACCTAAACATTAATTTATTCTATCCTTTATCTTATAGCCATTCGCTATGTCGCTAACACATATATTTTACTTCCTTTTAATAGCTTTTCTATGCCACCAAGGTCTTACCCATACTTAGAATAAACAGCTTATGGTTATTAAAAATGGGGTCTTTATAGGGGCTAATAGTTACCCTTATAGATATATCTCTCAAACTGATCCCAGTTTTAATAATAATATAATAACTTATCTATTACCGCCATTAGCCTTAGGAAGGACAAGGGTGGATGGCTTAGATCTTCCATATACTCCAACACAGAGGATTGCTAACCAAATAGTGAATTTTCTATGACTTTAGGTCTCGCTAGGGGCCTACATAGCTATAAAGTATCTTGAGAATGGATATGTTACCCTACTGCAAAACCAGCCGGGTAAACCAATAGCGGCTAGGACAGTCTATGTTTTTAAAACAACCCAGCCAAGCAGTAGTGAAGTATTGACGGACGTACTGCAGTGGACGGTAGACGGCGCTGGCGGTAACTAGAGAGGGAAACTCTTAACCACTTAGAACTTTAACAATAATAGATACTATTAAATTAATAATGGCGACCTCTCTATAGTATGTTAGAAGAAGTTTCCTAACCTAACTCCTAGTCAGCCCGGATCTGCTAATAAATAGTAGTATAAGACCGATTTTATTATCTCTACGGATCTGTAACCCAATTCTACGTACATAGTATACTGGGTGTGGTAATGGCTAATAGAATCTAGCGCTCTGGGACTACCTAACGGGAAAAATAAGTACTATATAACCTGCTCTAACCTTGACATTGTTGCCGGTCCTATTTAAGGGGAGCCGTTAAACCCGCTTCCGTAGTAGGACCCCTAAACTGCTACTATTTCCGACTTCCAATCCCGCACCGCATATACTACTAATCCTTTTTTAACTAGTAGCGTCTTAGCCGGCAGGTTCTAGATAATTTTGAGGGCTAGAGTAGGTAATTATAGATATAGTAATACAACTAACAGATACCCTTCGCACGGTGGTTTGCGTCATATGTTATCGATAAGAAGTGGCCAATTAAATTAACTAAATTAAATCGTTCTTCTAGTGTTCCCGCACGGACCAACTTAGAGATAGACGTCACTGTTTAAAGGGATAGTTTCCGTGATTATTTCCGTTTATAATTGTTAAATGTACTACTCTGCTCTTGGATTTGATAATTTAAGGAGCCGGCAGCTATTAGAAATTTTCTTATTAACTTATATCTAAAAATAGCAGCGAGAATTAGCCCTTATAGCTAGGGTAAACTATTTTTATTATATAAGGGACCAGTTCTGGTCCCGTCTGGCCTCGTATAGAAGTTTTAGAGGTCTTCCTATCTATAAAGAAGCTATCGGCCCATCCTATATCTTGCTCTCCAGATTAATCACTATCCAAGATACAGCTCCTTCTATTATTTATCGCTTTAATGGCTCCAATTGTTCTAGGGTCCTAGGATCAGTATAATTACTCCACTAATAGACTTCCGAATATTATTATAGATGCTGGTTAAGGAGCTAGTGGCCCGGTAGTGGACTTTTTCTTTCCGCTATTTGCTAACTGCGTTAGCACCCTACCCCAATTTCTATTACTAGGAGGTACTAAAGGACACCCCCCCCCCCTAGGGCCCACCTAATTTTTTAAGCTAATAAGCTCTTAGAGCCACTTCTTATAGGTCCAAACATCCCTAATTCTGCCAGTGACCTTATAATTACTAGAGTATCCGATTAGAATAGGTTTACTAGAACTAATACTACTCTTTGTATAGCGAAGTCCTTTCCCCTTAATGGAGTTAGCTGCAAAGTAATTATATCTAGAGGAGGGTTAATAGATCTTTCTAGTACAATACCCATAGATCTAGGTGTAGATGGTGGGGTTATACCTATTAAGTTTATAACCTGCAAATATCTCCTCTATATTATGCTAGTTATCCCCTAAGCATCTTATTCTTAAGAATGTTGGTAGATATCTTAAACTCCTCTACCTAGTGAACCGCTTTTTTTAAGAGACCAGTACTCTTATTCCAATTACTATTAGAGCTAATAGAATGCTTAAAGATAGTTTAAATAGTCTTTCTCTGTTAAAATGAATTGTATAAATTGCTTAATTCTCTAATCTATTAAGAAATGCGGGGATAACACTATTAATCTATAGCATTGCCTAAACGTTAAGGGGTTTAAAGAGCCAATGGAATATTATTATAGTTGCCCTAATGAAACACCTGTACTAAGTTTATATAAAGACCATTATCAAAGGCACTCCTAGGCTAAAGATATAAAGGTAATATGCAAGCTACCTATCTATCTAATAAACACTAAATGTAGAGAGTAGGTTTGGTAGAAGTAGTAACTAGGGGAAGTAATTCTTCTCTTATAGGAAAGAGTCGCCCCGTGCCATACTCCTGTAAGTACGGATATGGGAAATCTCTAGGCATTTTAACTCTATTGTCTAAGGATCTCTCTCTAGGGAGCTCAACTACGTAAACTAATATGTAAGTAACTTCTGAGCTCGCACTAGCGTAGTAATGGTAATAAATCTGTATAACGGACTTAGGGCAATAAAACCCTGTTACTTTTATTATACTTTTAATTTTTTTACAATTGGGTTTTCAGCAAATATACTCTTCTACATTTTAGTTAGGTACTATAGTATAACCTTTTTAGTATCTCTGTAATCGACGTCCATCACAAAGAGAGTATTGCGGAATAGTCGAATTTCCAATCTTAGAACATTCTGGGTCGCTAAGTTTATCACTAGGTGCGTTTAGCATTAATTGTTTTTAAATAAATAAGGTGGACCTAGTTAAAGGTTATTTGGACCCTTTATATTAGCTAGGCAACTTACTTAATCTTATAATTAGGTTAGGTAGAACCGTGCTTATAATCCATTCTAAATGCAGAGCTCTATACACAAAGTAAAGAAATTGTAGGTTCTTGCACCGTTTTCATTAGCCGTTAGAACACGCATTAACCGGCTTATAGTAGGTGGTATTTGGTCCCTATTTATTGTAGGTAATATCTCTTCTACAATTATGATAAATGTTAGCGACTCAGTCAATCGAGGCACGAGCACGGCATGAGGGACGCGCAAGCCTGTACAATTAGTAGTCTATAAACGAGGATCCAAAGCTAGAGAAAGGAAGGGAGAAGAATAGCAGCGCCGTGCGAAGTTTTATGCGGTCCTCTAGTCACGTGGACTCACGTAACTCGGCGTCTACTATAACGTCTACTATAATCCACCGTTTTCCACTAGTGCCGTAACATTACCCCCCCCTCCGAAAAAGCCTGCCCTTAGGCTTTGTATGTCCGTATTATATCCGTGGGGTGTTCTTATCTGTATGCTTAACAGGTAGCTTATTATCTTCGCTATACTAGCACTCCATCCACTCGTCTAGATACTTCGGGGGTCCTGGCTTGTTAGGGTATTGGTTGTGGAATTCTTTAAGCTTCTGGGGGCAACCTATAAAGTTCTAGGCAGGGTACTAGGTTAGGTCTAGATCGTAACCTTTCTGTTAAATATGGTATTTTAGCGTTCCTTATACTAGTTTATAGGCTAGTATTTCATTAACTTCCTATTCGTTATTGCTATTAACTTAAATTGGTAGTGGAGGCTTATTCTTTTGTCTAGGTAGTAGGTTATTTACAGCTTTCCATAGCTTATCTGGTAAGAAAACAGGGTGGACTTTAATTAAGTCTAGGAGTTTAACCTTATATAAGTTGCCTTCTTTATTAAGGATTTTATATGGTCCTGCTATTTTATAGTCTAGCTTATAGCTAGGCCGTTCTGTTTTTTAGTTCTTTGTTATAACCTAGACCTTATCGCCTATAGTAAAGTTATGCTCGCGCCTATGCTTATTTGCCTGCTGTTTTATTAATTTCTAGGCCTTCTCTAGGTTCTTATAGGCTACCGTCTATACTTCTTCTAAGCGTTTAGCATACTGCTGTGCTTCCTTATAAGATAGTTTTTTGTGTATGGTCTGTGGTCCTTTTGGTCTCTTCTAGTTAAAGCTTATATAGGGTAAGTATCCTATTTCTAGCTAAATAGGTGCAAACCCCGTAGAGTTATAGGGTAGGGTTGCCTGGGCGTAGTCTATTATAGGTAGTAGTCCGCTCTAGTTATCCTAAAAGTAGTTAATAAAGGGCTGGAGTCTCTAGTCTAAGTACTAATTTATAATCTCCGTCTAACTATCTATCTAGGGGTAGTATGCTGTAGAGAGCTTTAGCCTAATACCTAGGATCCGGGTGAACTTATTTTAGAAGGCCGATATAAACTATGGCCTATAGTTAGATACAATAGTATCTAGTAGTCCGTAAATTTGGTAGATATAGTAGATATACAGTTAGGCCACCTCTTTAGCATTAATATTCTTATAATAGGGGATTGAGAATGGGCGCTTACTAAAGCGGTTAACTAGAATTATAACCATATTATATCTATTGCGGTCTATAGGTAACTTGTAGAAGTCTATAAAGATATACTACTAGGGGCGTTTTAGTATTGGGAGTGGCTTTAATAGCCCTAGGGTCTTGTCTTGTGGAATTATAGACCTACGGCAGTTGTCGCAGTTCTGTATATAGCGGTTAATATCCATAACCATTCCGGGCTAGTAGTAGCGGTTGCCAATAATTCTGCGGGTCTTATTTTTTCTAGGGTGGGCCGTAGAGACCTAAGTATATACTTTAGTAATAAGCTAAGTCCGTAAATTCTGTTCCTTTACTACTACCAGCCGTTCCTAGTACTTAAGTAGTCCGTTTTTGAGGGACTATAGGCTAGTAGCATCCTTTACCTTTTTATAGCACTCCTGTAGAGAAGGGGCTGTACGGTTTGCCTATAGCAGTTTATTAATAAGGTTAAGTTCTATAGAGTTAATAGGGCATATCTTAGCGTCTAAAGGGTCCGTATTTAGTTCTGCCTATATTTAGGGGTTGAGGTGCTCTAGTTATAGTAGTGCCTAGGTTTATAATAAGATCTTTGTAGTTACCTAGTTACCTAGGTCCTGTTTATGCCTTATAAAAGTATCCGCATAGTTTGTAGCGCCTAGTCTATATATAATTAAGAAGTTGAACTAAGATAGGATATCCGCCTAGCGTGCCTGGCGGGCCGTAAGGGCCTTGGTTATTATAAAGTATTCTAGGGCCTTATAATCCGAAACTACCTTAATAGGCTTAGGGGTCCCCTCTAGCTATGCACACCAGTGCTAAAAGCTAGAGATAATAGCCAGCATTTCTTTGTTATGGATATGGTAGTTTAGCTTAGCATCTATTATAGTCTTTAAATAGTATGTAATAGGGTGCTATTCTCCGTCCAGTTGCTTCTAGGAAAAAATACTGGCTATTATACCGTCTAAGGCATTAGTTTCTAGTATTAAGGGCTGTTTTGGGTTAAAGTGGGTAAGTAGGGGAGCTGATACCAGCCGCTTTTTAAGCTTATTAAAGGCCTACATATATATGGCGTTAAAGTAGAATTGCTGGTCTTTCCTAGTAAGGTAGTTAAGAGGCCAGGCGATTCTGCTATAGTTTTTAATAAAGCGTTAGTAGAAGTTATAGAAACCTAAAAATAATTATACCCCCTTTACGGTCTGTGGGGGTATCCACTAGTTAATTACGGCCGTTTTCTCTAGGTCGGCCTTAATTCTATCTATACTAATAATAAAACCTAGGTACTTTATACGCTTAACACTAAATTCCAACTTCTTAATATTGGCCTGGAGACCAGCCTCGCGGAGCTATTATAGGACTTTATAGACGTGCTCCTTGTGTTCTAGCTTGTTCTTAGAGTAAATTATAATATTATCTAGGTAGGCTATATAGAAGTCATTAAGGTAGTTAAAGAGTACATTATTTATATACCGCTGGTACGTAGCTGGTCTATTAGTTAGTCTAAAAGGGAGTACCTTATATTTATACGTTCCATAACGAGTTTAAAATATAGTAAGCTCTTTAGACCTAGGGTCTATTCTAATTTAGTAGAAGGCCTAGCGGATATTAAGCTTTATAAAGACCCTAGCTCTACTTATTTAGGCAAGAGTCTTATTAAGTAAGGGTAGTAGATAGCGGTCCTTGCGGGTTATATTATTTAGCTTATAGTAGTTAATGCAGAAGCGCAGTCCTCCATTTGGTTTTTTGGCAAAGAGAATAGGTAAGTTAAAAGGGGCTTAGCTAGGCTTAATAAAGCCCTTATTAAGGTTGTCGATAAGGTACTGCTTTATAGCCTATAATTTAGTGATAGACTGTGGGTAGAGAGGGCTAAAGCTAAGGGTACTTCCCTTGCCTTAATCGATCTCGATCTTATAGTTATATGGTTAGTGAGGCGGAAGTATATTTAATACTACCTTAGAGAATACGTCCTTGAATTTCTAGTGTTAATTAGGCAGTTTTTGTTCTACTAGTTTCTTATCCGTAAGCTCGCTTTCCTATCTGCTAAGCTTACTTTTCTTTTTCTTAAGTATTTAATCAATTTTGTATAGGCTAGTTATAAAGGTAACGGTATTAGGCTAAACTAAGTTTTGGTAGAATCCTATAGCGCTAATATAGTAGATATTGACTAATGGGAGGTCTATAGGTTTCTTTATAGACGCTCGTCAGGCCGTATCTTGCGGTATAGGGTGTATAGTCTTTCTTAGCTTATATTCCATTTTCCGTAAGTTATCCTTCCTATCTATTAGCTTAGTATGGCGTCTAATATCCCTGGTTTTCCTTTAGGGCTATATAGGGCCTAGGTTCTCTATAGGGGGCTTAGCTAGGTCATTACTAACTTCCTAGGTCTCTGGTGCAGATAGCGTAATATATATAGTCTAGGGGCGGCGTAGTATACGGATCTGTTAAAGATTAAGACGTATATCCTTCTTAAAGGCCTAGTCTCTGCGCATAATATTAGCCTGGTAAATAGTATTAATCTAGGGCTATATAAGGTTTTCCATTATAATGCTAATTTCTTTTATAAAGGAAGGGGTTAGGGGTAGGGTTTTAGGCCAGATAAGCCGTCTATTCTATACGTTAAGCTGTAAGCCTAAATAGGCTAGCCATTTTCTCTCTATAATTATATTGTAGCTCCTAAGGTCCGTAATAAGAAAGGGGATGTTATACTACCTTCGTCTATTAATGCAGAGGTGAATCCGCAAGATAGTTATAATAGGTGGCCCTATTTATCCGTTATACCCGCGAATAGGAATTGGTTTAGGTAGTTCTTTAAGGGGTGCATTTAAAAAGTTAGCTAGCTTTATAGCACACTAAGTATCTATTAAGGCAAAGGCATTTGCTTTAGAGTTAGCTAAAGTAGAGGTTAAAACTTAATATCCATTACGGAATAAGGTATAAGGGATAGTATAGCTTCTTCTACCAACTAGCCAACCTAGATTAATATATAATATATTAATCCCTTTTAACCCTAGAGAGGAGTCTTCCTCTAGGGTTCCTCTTTTTCTGACTCTATACTATTCTCCTAAATTAACAGAACCTCACCTGTTTTTGCCTTTGTTTGGTAATTCTTTACAAAGTGGTCTTTCTAGCTATATAAAAAGCAAGCTCCTTAATTGCTAAAGGCCTATTTATGGGGGTCGTTATATGTAGGCCAAATATACGCCAGACCCGTAGTAGGACTAGCTGCACAGCTAGCTGCTAAATTAACGGTAGGCTATACGGCTAGTGCTGTAGGAGTTACAGATTGTGCTGGGGTGTTATAGGCCGTTTATAAAGTGCTTATAGTCTAGTTTAGAGAGTTTCTAGCTTTATACCACTTAGATTATGCCTTAATTTAATAGAGGCCTTGGCCAATAGCTAGGCAGTGGTCCGTAAGTACCTTTAGCGTCTATATAGTAGTAAAAACTGGCAGTACGGCGCGCTATAGGTCTAGGGTAAGCTTATCAAAGAGGTCTGGCATTAGGTCTTTATGGGGAATTTAGGCTTAGCCGGCTAGGTACAAAAAGTAGGTCTAAAAGGCTAAAAAGGTCTCCGTTGTCTTTATATTAAAAGCTTTATAATTAAGGCGGGCATTCTATATCTTAAAGGGGTCCTTATAAATAAAAGATAGGTAGTTAACTATCTCTTCTTTAGAAAGGAAGGGGTCTGCTAAGTCCTAGGCGTATTGCGGACGTAGATACGTCTGTACGTCCCCGCCAGTACGGCCAAAGACGTAGGCCATTTTAGCTTAGGTAGTAGGGAAGTGGTCTATATTAACTTTAAGCTTGTCTTGTAGTTAAAGCTTCTAATTGTTAAATATAGGGTTAGTTCCGTCTATAAGCAATAGGGGGTCCGCAACCTTCGCGGACCGCAAAAATGCTAATACTGTACGTTAGGCTAGGGTTTTAAGGACTATAGCAAGTCTCTAGGTGTCTAATAACTTCTTACTAGGTATAGGGGTGTCTCTGGTTTTAAGCAGCTCTTAAAGCCGTTTAATTTTGGCATTAGCTGCTACAAGCTCTTCCTAGGGGGTTAAAACGGCGACTGTTTTACCATTAGAGGTATTTGCGGGCCCTACAGCAGCTTTACCAGCTGCTGTATTTTTGGCATAGTAGTAGGGGTATTAGGTAATTTCCAGTGTTTATTTATTTTCTAGGGGTTCTAGTCCGTGCATATCCTATTCTTAGGTTTCGCGTTCTGTTCGTATTCTTTTAGTTCTTAGGGGTCTATCCTGTCCTTATAGTCCTAGTAATGTCCTTAGAATCCTATTCTGTGTCCTTTATAGATATATTTAAGTTCCTTCTTAGAAAGAAAGAGTAGTTAAGCTTTAGATAATGTTAGCGACTTAGTTAATTAAGGTATAAGCACGGCATAAGGGACGCGCAAGCCTATACAATTAGTAGTCTATAAACGAGGATCTAAAGCTAGAGAAAGGAAGGGAGAAGAATAGCAGCGCCATGCGAAGTTTTATGCGGTCCTCTAGTCACGTGGACTCACGTGACTCGGCGTCTACCATAACGTCTACCATAATCCACCGTTTTCCACCAGCGCCGTAACAATAAATGGTTTTCGTTTGTCTTCTAGGTTCGTAATAGATAATTTCTGTTCTTGTTCCTCCTTTAGGCTTGTACTATCGCATAATTACTGTTTATCCTGAATTTCTGTAATGCTATTATAAACGGTTAAGCTAGTACTATTCTGTTGCGCCAATGGAGCCGGGTTCTCTTTGCCAGAAGGAAGCTTTTTATAGGGCTTCCTTCGCCTTCTCGCATTTAATTTTTTAACAAGACAAAGATGCCGCTAAACTTTTAAGAGTAACTTTTTAAGGGCTTGCTCTAACGGCTTTAAGAAATCTAGACTAGCATTTAAGAGCACTAAGCCTTCCCCTAGTAGAGTTGCTGCTACCTAAAAGAAGTAAGTAAAGCCCCTAGGACTGTAGCGGATTAAGCATTACCACGAGTATACGGGCGTCACTGTTTATTATATTACTGTTTATCATGTTACTATTTATCATGGCGATTTGGCCGCATAGATATAGTGTAGCAGAAGATACTTAAAGAGGATTAAAGGTCTTATTAGGTTAGGCACTAGAGGATAAACTAAGGTCAAGGCATCCTAAAAGGAAAAGGGTCTTAGGATACCCCCACTAAACCTATAATAGTTAGCCTAGTTTTAGCGACAATCCTAAAGTTAGTTATAAAGAGTCGCTCAGCGGGCCCTAAAAATAGCCTCTTTTATCAAAGGCCTAGAAAAAGTCGGAAAAAAGCGACATAATTGGCTATCTACGCTTAATCGCTCCACCTCTCTACCCACACACAATTTGGTGCTAAGTATTCTACTACTATCAAATCATCACGTGTGAATTAAAAGCTATTTAATTGCTGACTATCAAAGGAAGAGAGTATATGCAATAATAGATAAAACAATTAGAGTTACCGCGTTGCTTTCTATACACCAGAACACAAGGCCCTAGCTCTATTAAGAAGCTCTTCTTACTTAACCTTCCTTATCTTTCCCGTGCAGATTAGTTGTGCTGTACAAGCTAACCTCTTTATAGCAATTCTTGACGTTAGAAGAAAAGCTTATTTAGAAAGAAGTGAAAGTGTATACTAAGTGCTACTCCTCCAGTATTTCACTGCCTAAATATTCCTCTAATTTCCAAACATAATTGCTAACTATACTATAGCTTATTATCTGGTCCCATAATATCTAGTTCCCTAAAAGTTTAGATATATTACGGTCACATCCAAACTAGTTATTATATAGCCGGCTATAGTGGGAATAAAAATTTATCAATGGACTAAAGTAACAAGTAAATTAAGTAGTAACGGATAGCGAAGACGGAATTATAAGTAGCTTTAATTTTAAGGGCGTGTCCTTACAATTACCTAGAAATTCTTATATCAGCCTTAGTCTCTAGCGTAGATGGTTAACCTACTGCAGTTCTCATTAAGCCGGTATTCGCTAGAATAGAGTGTTAGCCATATATACATAATAATAGTTTTCCTTACATTGCAACCACATTTGCTAGGCATCTTTTTTGCGTCTCCTAGTACTTTATGCACCAAGCTCTCACTATATATCGAAGATAAGTACACTTGTAGTGAACCTAGGTGTAGTCACATATATTATAATAGTAGAATAGAGAAGTCGGATCTTATAATAAAATGGGCCGCTATGCTCTGATAAGAGGACTATAAAACAGTATATACATAAATCAATTGCAAGATCTATCAGTACAAAATAGGCAGTTAAAGTCCATAAAGACTACTTAAAAATGGCAGCTGTAGCATAGACCGGGGTCACCTACGGAATCCGCACCATATATCGTTAAGGACTAAGGGGAGACGGAAAGACTAGAAGGAACTAAAAAGACTAAATACAAAAGGGTGCACTGAAAGACAGAGCGTTAGAGTTAACAATGCTACATTTCCGCCAACCTCTTCTTGCCGGATTCTAACCGCGTATTATTAGAGGCGTTTTGGAGAAGGACGTGCACACCTATCAATTTATACAAGAAGTGTATAGCACTGCATTGACCCCACGCAAGGGTCCCCCTTAGTGAATAACATTGGCGCTACTAATCCTAGGCTCACCGTATAGTCATCATAGAATTACAAAAGCATCTTAGGTGTCATTATGTATGCATTAAAATGTACTTCATCTCCAGCCACCGGCCAAGGGCAGGCATAGGTATGGTCCGCTATACGCTAAACAGTAGATCCCTACACTTGGCATAAATACCAGGAGGTCCATCTTTATTACTATCTACAACATTCTAAACCTAATAGATTCCAGATTCTAAACTAATAAGGGCACGGTTACCCAAGTCAAGTAAAATAAATAGACCTTTAGTAGCATAACACGTTTCTATTCTCCCTAACAACCTGCCTTATATCTGCCCCTGCAAAACTTTAAAGCAAGTAATCTTGCTAACCGTTTAGAAGGGTTAGCCTAAATTAGCTATTATGGATATTAAAGCATTAATAGATCCTAAGTCTTCAACATTGCAATTATCCTTACGCCACGGACGTAAACGCAAATTCCACCAAATATACAGAGCCTAACGAGAACCTGCCTAAACAGAGCTTAGAACAAAAGTAGGGCTTAAAAAAAAAGTAGACTAAAGCTAAAAATGCCTTAATTATTGAGCACAGGGTAAACCTTATGAAATAGGATAAGATAGTAAAGAAAATACCAGGAAGCACCCCAATAGGTTGCCGTTTACAATACCAAAACTATATCGAAAAGAACATTTCCTGGGATTCCGAGAAGATAAATAGGTTAGCTAGGATATACAAGCGGTAAGCATAACCTCAACCATTTTCCTTACCTCTAACATTTCAAAAATGATGATAATAAACTAACAATGCCTTTAAGGTTGAGGGCCGAAACGTAGTAGAAGGTCGCTACGCAAATACAAATACCCTCCAAAGCCGTGGAGTCTATGGTTTTACAACTAGGACAGTACCAATTAAGTATACGTGCTAAAGCTCCGGCTAGTTCTATCCTCCTTTGCTCCTATAGATGTAATGGCTTTTCTGGACCACTGCCGATATCGCTATGCTATATATGCCATCACGAATCGAAGGACCATCACGAATTAAAGGCCTATAACGTAACGGCTGCCGAATTGCAACTTAAACCCATCGCTCAGCAGGGAGACCCCCTCGAATTCCGCCAACCCCAGCGCCCTAAGGAAGAGACGCTAGAGTAGGGGTGGAAACTTATATTAGCGGCCTCTTTCAGTGAGCAGCATATTACGGATTCGCACTTAACGTATACCAGTTAGTTAAGACACATATAGTAAATAGCCAGTGCTAGAAGTTTGTTATACGGGTTATTAGAGGTTATAATATTTTACGGTTAACCTTAATGCGTTAGATAATATAAGAAGTTTAGTTTATAAACCTAAAGTCTGCATTAAATCGGAAAACGATTCCCAGTATGGAACTTTTCAATCGCTAGTGCAATATTTCCCAAGAAGCGCCTCCTTAACTCTATCCTCTGTGAGCTCCTGGTCTATCCTCATTCCCACATTATCCTAGAAAGCACGCCATTGTTCAGATCCTTTAGGTAGATGCGATTGAGATACGACATTTATAAGAACCCTCACAAATATAATAATACACTCTAGGCTTAGTTCCGGCGTAAGCTTCCAGCTAAGGCGGTAGAATTCGGTCTCGAATTAATACGCTTATCGCTTTAGATTAACACAAGCGCAACTAGGCGACTCCAACAAGTAGCTCTAAGGGAGGATAAAAAGAGACAAATCTAAGCCAATCAGCAAGTTTACAAGCTATATATGTTATCAAACTTACCTCAAGCACAATAAGATCAAGTAAAAGATTGTTATTAAAAAGGCATATAATTAAACTTATAAACGGGGGGAGCTATATAGCAATTAAAAGTAAGAGCACGACTTTATTTGCAGATAAAAAGGGATATATAGGCTTATTCTCCTTGCACTCTTTTACACGCTCTTTAGACGAATGGCGAGCCTATCTTAGTTTATACGTAAAGAATAAAATTAACGTGGTTTCTATGGTTGATAATACTAATCACAAAATATACGGTGCCAAAGGGTTTAGCCTATACAAAAGATTAGCCTCTATAATAATATATTCTTTATTACGTACCATTCGGAACCTATTATTAAGCCTACACCAATAGATGCTGTTAAGCTTAGGATAACAAGCATTAGAACTTTATACCGCCCTAAAGAGCAACCGAAAAGCGCGACCTCCTTAGTAAGCTACGATAAAAATTAGTATATATATATAACTCTATAGCGGGGAATTAACATCATAGTTAAGTAGCCATTAGAATGCAGCGCCTACCAAGGCTTAGAGAGCCATTAGATTCCAAAGGCCAGCAATCTTAACAGACAGTTTAAGTACAGTAAATATAGAGGCTGCTAGTCCTAGGTAGACAAAAATTATATATAAAAGAAGGGTAATAAGAGATACCTAACAGATAGGGTCGGTCATAGATCGAGCATAATAGGCAGCCCAATATGCAACCCAAATACAGCATAAAATTAAGGGTACTAAGAGCGCCAATAGAATAGAAGCAAAGAGAGTATATATCCTTAAAAGGGGGACTAGTGCATAAGGCAACCAGGGCGAAAAGCGGTGATAGAAAGGAAGGCCGCGAGCAACAAGCAGATCAAAGGCGAACTTGCATTCTCGGCCTTACATAGGGCGTAGTGAGATTAATATATCAATAGTATCTTCCCATCTTGCCCTTAAAGATTCATTGGGATCTTGCTATATCCTCCTAGAACCTAAGTCAACTTCCGTAAAGCCCGGGCTTAAGATGGTCAAGCTATTAGCAAGTAGCGTTAAAGCATATACCCTTAGAGACGTAGGCATTCCTAAATTGTCCTAAGACTATTATACACTTGCCTAAAATTAGAAGTTCTTTCCTCGCTACATCTTTCGATTAAGATATATTTAAGGACTATTAAAATATACCGTCTTGCAAATCCAAGCCAGCTTGCAATAATGGTAAACATCTCTTTCCTTTTCTCCGAACCGAGTGCTGTATTAATAAAACTGTGTTAGACTCTATATCCATTTAAGGCGTTAAAAGTCCCTATGCTCTTTCTCTTAAACGGGCATTTAGGGATTAAACGATTAATTTAGAGCGTGGGAAATGAGGCTTGCATACTCTAAGAATATTATAACCGCTTTTTATTAATAGGCTAGAATCCCATTACAGGGGATCGCAATCCCTAACATGGCCGGGTTTACTATAAACCCGGCTACATTAGGCATAGTAGCTAAAGCGGTCCTAACTTCGTCTCCCTTCAGCTAATTTACTGCATATGGCTTGGTGACAGCAAAAATAAACAACTTACTAAGGGCTTATAATTTCCAAGGAAACGACGTTAAGTATATCTTACTTCTCGAACATCTATTAACGCGTGCCCTTTTGCTATTGTACCAGTCTCAGCAATCGCAACAGTATACTCTTTCTTTGTTAAGTTAATTCCACTAGTCTCCGCCTTACTATGAACCTATCCGTTTTCTTACTTATGCTCTTAAATAGCGGCATTGGTTTTAAATACTTCTTAATTATAGCGTTCCATAGGTTCTTGTCTTATTACAATACATCCTGTCAATCTGTAGCGCCACTGGTTATGTATTTAAGTCGATAGGGCAGCAGAAGGCAGTTAAGGTGTTATTAAGAAAGGCAAATATAGGTTTACAAAACTGCGAACTATACCTATTACTATAAAGCCGCCAATCCCGGCGTTGCCCACTTTATTAAGACTTTGCTCGCACAGCTATACACAGCTAAATATTCCTTTAACTTTAATGTTTTTGGTGCTCTAATTAGTTAATTATTATTTTTCAATTATTCTAGAATATAGGAGGGGATCGCTAACTTTATACCCAGTCTTAATTAGGGGCTTATAGTACTAACAAATTTAATAAACTTCCTACCGCACTAATAGCCAATATGCGGCAACCCTTATATATAAGCTATCTAAGAACCCAACCTAGGACAGCTACAGTTAATGCGTGCCAATAACCAGTAGAAGACAATCTATTATACTAGACAACTACTAAAGGCAACTCACTCTCTAAATTAATTCCTAGCGAGGGAATCTATACTCTAGGTAAGAGCGGACAGGATAATAAAAATACGCCAGCTAAGAACTTAGTAGATAAAGAATACACTTTTATAACTAGTTTATTTAGGGAAATAACCATTTACTCTAACGGACAGAACGACATATAAGGGGGATCTATCGGAACTGGAGTTTCTCTAGATAACCATTAAGGGGAAAAAAAAAAGCAGTGGTGGTCGGAACACACCTTCAGTTGGATTAATAATACTGGCCGGAAGCTACTAACTATTAGCGTTTTAGAAATTCGAAACCAGAATCCTAAATAGCCAAATCTTCTACTTTAACCCAACTTACGCCCTATTTCTTAAGAGCAGCTTGCCTTATAGGTAAAGTCTATATATACTAGCCTTACAATAGTAGAGACAAAATGTATTTATATAGATAGAGCGTAGGCTTCTACTATTCCTAAAACTAAAGAAGATCCTAATTCTAAATTAGCAAAAGACTACTAGCAAGTATTAATTGCTCTACACTAAACCTTGCTGTATAAGTATTACGACTTCTTTTTAGCTTCTTAATATCCTTCTACTTCCCCTATATTACGTCATCTAGCATCTAGGTACTTTATGCCTATTAGAATATAGAAATATGGTATCCACTCTTTTCTTAAGCTATTACGTCGTCAGCTGCCCAAAAGTTTGGATTATATACTCGCTTTCATATACCTCGCTTATTAGATAATGGCTCTTCTCTATAAAACAGTGCCTACATTTAAGGATATTTAGGTCAAATGTCTTGGTAATCTTGGTTAATATTGTATAGCTATTAAATATAAGGACCTACGCGATCGCAAATACTAGATAGGTGTTGCACGTTTCTAGTACAATAAAGTTACTAATAAGAGCCCCTCCGTGGGCCGTTTATACCATTATTTAACTATACTAGCGCGGCCTAATACGCTCTAGCAACTTTACTACTATTTATAGTCCTTAACCTGCGTCTAGCCATTTATAAGCGCCTAAGAAACTATTTTAACCCTACTAGATCTAATTCTTGACCGTTCTAGAGCGTTATACTTACACTCTCTACCTATAGACACAAATTTCATTAAAGCTCACAGTATTCTCTTTGGAAAGCTATCTTTAAAAGGCTTTAAATAAGCTCTCGTATTGTTCTTAAGTTAACTAGATAATCGTGTCGGGCGCATAGCCGCTAAATAGAAAGATCAAGGTGTCTATATTGCCGTTACCAACATTACTGGACTTTTTAATTACGGCTCATAGGACTTAATCCTTAGACATATCTTCCAGTTATACACTAAAAAATCGCTCTATAGCTCTTACGCTAAACAACCATTAACTCCCTTGGATAATAATTTAAGTCGTTTACTATCTCTAGTTTCCCTAGAACTAAAACACTTTTCTAATAAAGAGCTATTAACTTAGCTCCTTAAATTATGCTCCAATTTTGTATTCTCCCGTGCTTATTGTCTAACATTTTCAACTCTAGCTCTTATTCTTCGGCGTATTAGGGACAAAAATGTTCTCCCTTATATTTATATTTTATTTGCATTCCTTTCCACCGCTGTTTCAATCTCATACGTTAGAGCATCGTTGTGCAACATCGCCCCCTAGTCGGAAATTGTTACTTTCCTTAATACATTAAAGTCTAAGAGATATAAGCCGCTCGTTACAAGCGACCCGTTCCCTAATTAAGATTAAAACAACAGCCGTCTGTTACCGGAAGATTATCTTATACGTAGGCAAGTTTGGAGTCAGTGCTATTTCCCAGAATAGTAGTTTAGTCGTAAACACGATAAAGAGGAGCGCTCTCTTAAACTTAAACTCCCCTTAATAATTAGTTTAAGAACGGAGCGTATTTTACGCCTTGGTCAACAAATCGCATCTATAAGATTAAAGGCCATAATTAAGGACTTTTAGCCTAACTTTGTCTTAGTACAAACGCTGGATACATTATAACGGAATATAGTTTAAGGCTGCCATAGTAGAGTTACCGCCGTCACGACATCCATAATTAAGCAGGTCCTAACTGCACCAAAAAGACCCTAAAAGGTAAGGTTTATATTTTGCTTTAAATCCTATATTAAATAGTTTCTCGCACTGTGTATAAGCCTTTAAGGTAAATTGGTTACCTTTTTAGCACCTTATAGGTGTTCTTAAGTGTATCTCCTAAGATAGATATATCTCCCGCATAGGAGGCTAACGCATTTACCCCATTTATGTCTTTTTATTTCTATTTTTTATAGCCTAGTTTAACCGAATGCTCTAGAACACCGCACTTAAACGTTCTAGCGGCCCTTATTATCCTGTAATTAATCTGCATATAGGCACAGTTAAATCTCATCTAATTTTAAGTTTCTTCCTACGTTTAGCCAACGATCTTTAACTGGAGCCTATACCAGCCAAAATGCGAGGCGGAATTTCTTTGCGCGCCTTTCTAGACCCTCTAAACAATCTAACCCAAATCCCTCTACGCCCGCTTCATCACGCGCAGTATATACTAGAATGGCCATCCTGGCCGCTATATAGGCCGCTATATATATTAGACGCCCGGTATCTTATCTATACAAATGCATTTACAGTGCCCTTCCCGCCCTTTATAATATTTAGCGGCCTAGACTTCGTATATAGCTACAATCAGACCTCCAAATAGCGCACTACACGCGACCACTGACTGGTCTTTGTCATACGCAGCGCCTCTAAATAACAAACATACAGCTATATAGATTCCGCCTATTAATTCTTATTCAATCCTAAATGTAATACTTGCAGGCAAGTTACCTGCTATATATGCACCCTTTGCCCTCTATTTGTCTAGACCATAATAAAAAAGGTCCGGTCATTCTATAGGGGTAACTATATTAGTACTAATAGATTGTTAAAGGGCGTAGTATTAAACGTGTTCCAATAATACATTGTTAAAGGAAAACGTGTTCTAATAGAATGGCTCTATTTGCTTAGCTAAAGAATTACCTAGCAGTTAAATTAGCCTATAAAGAGGGCGTATCTCAACTACGCTAGATATTAAAGGGCGTAGCATTAAATATATCCCAACTGCACCAGAGATTAAAGGGCGTGACACTAGACGTGCTCCAATTAAGTAACCAGAATAGGATTAGGAAAGGATTACCAAAGGACTATAAGGAGTCCCCAATAATATAAATAGGCCGGCTTAATATAATCTTTTACTGTCCAGAAAGGCCTCCTTTCTAAGTTATAGTAACTAGGCACATTTTACTTCTGGTTATAATTTCATATAGCTAACCTTAATAGAAATTGTCCATTTAATTTAATATAATAGCTTAAGATAAAGGTAGATGTTAATATATTTGCCCTTATTAAGTATAAGTTTATTAGTACTTGCTCTTATATATTACTAACAAAGTAGCAGCTATGGCTAGAGCTCTCTATCCTAAAAAGGAATTTAATATTGTCTTATACTATCCCAGGGGCCTAGATGCTGCTAGCCAGGATTATAGTCACCTTACCGCCGCGGTCTCCTTCGGTGATAAAATAAAGCATAGGACGCCTACTACTAAATATAAAACCATATTAACTTGTCACTCAGCGTACAATAAAGCACTTTGCGAGTTATTAGACAAACTCACCACTAAGTTTTTAGAAAAACACAAGACCTTAAAAAAACACAAATATATCAACCTTCTCTAGTAGCTAGGATCTTAAAATCACTTTAGAAATTTATTCCCTTTATATAAACATAGTTATAAAACCTTAATAAGCATTATCGTGCTAGCTGTACCAAATATAATATCAATCTCACTACTATATGCGTTTTCGGAAATCAGGCAACTTGACGCTTATAGTAACGAACTTGGCCCTCTACTATCTTTAAGATACTTCATATATTAACTTTATATAAAAATTGCTAGAGAAAGTTTCTTACTAAATACTCGAACTAATTTACCGAGGTGCTGTACTAAGGATAGTCTTTTCCCGGGATTACCCAAACTGTGTTGCCCTTTTTAAGACAAGCTAGGTAACGCCTTCCAGGAACCTAACAAAATGTTAGTAATATTACTTTAAGAAACCCCTAATTTTATAGCTAGTAAGTTTCATTTACAGGCATATTTGTATTGGGAAGGTTGTATTAGGGTAGATATAAATAATTTAAGCTAAGGCAAGAGAGGAGTTTGGAAGAGGACTAATAAAATTGTAGAGAAAAAGCAAAAGACTTAACGACTTTGAATTAGCGCTCTCCATAGTCCTTATTTAAGGCCATTTACTATTGCCATAGGAGATTATATCCTGCAAATTTCAAAGCCGCAAAACCCATTGTTAAACCTACGACAGTCGCACCAATGGCCTATTTTGGAATTGCCTGCATATCGTGCTTCTAAAAATCTTTTAATTCGTCTAAAGCTAGCTAACCACCATCTATATACTTTAAAGAGCTAGACTAGCACCGGCACCTCTTATTCCAGTTTTTAGTTTTAAACTCCGCCAGAACTAGAGTACCACGCTCCTTTAACTAGCGTCTAGGAGTTTGCACGTAATGGACAGCGATTACCTTAGTTAACTATAGCACGTTAGTAACTTCGCTTAGCAAATATACGGAGAGCTCACCTTTACTATCGCCAATATCTCCATTATCCATTCTTCGAATTAAATTGGAAGATTTTCGTCTTCTTTAGATACTTTCTCCCCTTCTTTAGGAATCCAATATTCCTAATAGTTGACTATTTTGTCCATATTGTACGATAGTAGCAGATGTACCAAATATGGGCTATAGGGCTTAAGTATACCTACTAAATAAAGGTATCAATAATATATTATAGATAGTGAAAGGTAATATATTACTTACCTATAAAGCTTGTATTAAGTGTTAATAAGTTAAGGTTAGAAGCCTTAGTGTACTATTTATACAATAGTTAATAAACCCCTAGCATAACCATATAGTCTACGGTTTGCGTGTCAACCAGATATAGCGCGTAAAGAGGACTAGCAATTAGGCGGATAATAAATAGCAAGGGGAGCACTAATTGCGGTATACTTAGCTAGTAAAGATCAGCCCAACATACCTATACACGGAGGTGTGTAACAAAGAGGCATTAAGCCTAGATCGCGGACAGGGTGTTACTAATACATATTAAGGGAATATAAAATGCTATAGAAAGCTAGTAAATGCTACCTCGTTTCTAGCCATGCTCCAGATAGTGATGGAATATGGGGTCGCTAGTAATTGGTAAAGGTTAAGAATTACTTATCGCTTTTCTAAGAGGCTTTAAGCATAGATTAGAAACGCTAGACGGCATAAAAGGCGCTATTAATACCTTATTATAGTGCTAATCGTGGCGTGCCTTAGCTTAATACTTAGGCAACAAGGGGTGCGAATATTATGGCACTCTATGCATAAAATAGGGCATCTAAATCCTTAGCGGCACTAGAGTGCAGGGCGATGTTTACACATAAGCTTCTAATACGCATTTATTTAAGGATTTACTTCCACTACCTTATAGGTTTGTCTACAAAGCGGTAGGAGATAAGGAGAGCAGAATTAGGGGGTATATAGAAGTAGTATAATAGTACAAGAGGACTACTATACATATTGAACATAAACGCTACTCTACAAAATGCCTCAATGGACATTCACCCTAACTACTATTTGTTGGATTATGTCGCACCTATAAGAACAAAAGCTATATATCTACCCGCCATGCCGGAGGCCTATAAGTATAGATAGTGCTCTAAAATTTCCTAGTAGACTCAGGTGTCTTTACTTTTAGTTCTCTTACGCTATTTATCTTTTAATTTGTTAAGTGAAAATAGTTGTTATAGTTTATATAGGGATACTTACCTATAGCGCCTTTTACTCCATCGAGCCTAAAACCATACGTTTTGGAGATAAGAAAATCATTAATTATAAAATTTTTACTTTCCTCCTAACTAAGGATTACGAAAATATGTTAATCAAATGTCTTAAACTCTAAATAAGAGACACCGACTCTAGCTAGCATTATTTCTTAATTTTTGGTTAAGCCCAGCTTCTTACTATCTAGTTAGGGAATATAGTTAAAGCCGGCAAGAAAAGGGCCGGTAAGTTTAAAGCGTAATAGATTTAATTCCATTACCTAAAGGTTATATAACATAACTTTAGTGTCTAGTAGTATTGTGTTATTAAGAGGACCTGCAATTATAGTTTTAAGTAAATATAACTTAGGTTCTAGAATTTCAAGCTATAGCTAGTGCCAGTGTTAGAAGTTGGCTTATAAAAGAAGTGTTTATAGTAAGAGAAAATATATATCTACCTATAATTCGTTTCTGCGCGGAAGTTATAAATAGCGGTTAGGTATTGTTACGGACGCTTTAAGTACGATGTTACAACTACTTAGGGAAGAGTCGTAGGAAGCTAGTTAGTTAATATAGGCACGGACCAGGATAGATCCGGTGGAACTATGTAATAAGGAATAGTAAGCAAGTCACATAATGTTATACGTAGTGTACGAAGTATACGCGGTATACGCCTGCGTATAATACGTATAACACGTACCTTATGTACAAGAGAGGATTTCTTAGGAGTATGGTTATGTATTTAAAGGACCTCAGTCCCTACTGTAAATAGTTCTCTCCTTGTAGTAAATTTTAGAATATAATTAAAGTTAATCTGTTAGGTAACTACTCTACTAGTTATTATTATATTATAGTTTTGTTCTTACCTATATACCTAGCCTAATAATAGGACCTACCGTAGTTCCTGCTACAAGGTTCCGTTACACATTTACTACTAAGGTTACGGTATTAAATAAGGTTAAATAACATACCACCTAAAGCACCAGTTATAACGGCGTCAACGGTAGCCACAACCTCAGGGCCAGGTGATACCAGTATAGACAATAGGGATTCTTAAGTGGTTACGCAAGGTCAGTTATAGGAAATGGTTAATCACTTATAAGATAATAGTAGGATACTTAAAGAACGCATTAACGGAATTAGAGCAGCGAAAATTAAACTACCTTTAATTAAACGGTTTTTAGGGGAGAAGTTAAAGCTTAAGGGGTTTCTTACGCAAATGCACTTTAAGGTTGTGCAGGAAGGAGCGAAGTTAGCAATATCGTTAGATTAAATAGCCTATGCAGGATTGTTCCTAACAGGGAGGGCACTTAAGTGGTTTAAACCATATCTTACGGAAATATAGGCTAATGGCATAACAACTACTAACTAGGACGTGCGGTATATATTTACTAGTTAGAACGGGTTCGCGGAACAACTAATATAGATATTTAGAGACCTAGAGGCCACAACCACAGCAGAACAAAAGCTTTAGAACTTAGTATAACGCACTTTAGTAATTAAGTATATAATACAGTTTTAAACACTAGCCATATAGGTTAAGTGGAATAATAGGGCGCTTATAGCACAGTATAAATAGGGACTTAAGGCTAAAGTCCAGGACATAATTATCCTAATGGAAGATGCGGATACTCTAAGAGAATTAATAGATTAGTTAATAAAGATCAATAATAGAATCTATTAAAGGGAATAAGCTAAGAAAGGACAAGATAGAGTTCCACAGTTATATAAGGCGTAGAGTATATAACAACAGACATAGAGCTAAAAACTATAGAATAGCGCAGAGCTAATAGACCTAAGCGGTACTAAAGAAACCTAAAGGTTAAGGATTAAATAATTAAAGGACCTAGGAGCAGAGGCCAAACCAAGGATCTTAGTAGCAGAAGACGTTTAGGCGGACTCTATAGCAAAAAAAATAGTTTAAAGATAGGGCTTACATAAATTGCAAAAAACAAGGTTATTTTGCTAGAGACTGTAGAGGTGGTTAGAGTAACTATATGGTAAAGAAAACTAGGCCAGTAGACGGTATATATATATAAAGGGATGACGGTGCACTGCAAGGAACAAGAGAGTGTTTAATTAATAGTTTTATATATTGTTATAACAACGCCTACCGAATTTATAAGGACGCTAAATATGGCGTAAGCTATTAGCTATAGGAGCTATTATTATTTAAATTTAGAGGAACTAATAAACCAGCTCATAGATTAGACATTAAAGATAATAAGTTTAATAAAGGCGAAGTATTTACTAATAATAAGGCAATAAAGGCAGCTTACTAGGAGCATGTAGACCTTAGAGAAGTTAAAACAGAAGCAGAAACTAAGACTATTATAGAATGGGGTTTAGTAACGGATATTATAACACTATTAGATACAATTTCTATCGCTTTACAAGAAGATAGGAGTAACATTTAGAAGAAACTAAGTAAGCAGACAACTACTAGTGCTAGCTTATCACTTAATAAAGGTAAAAGGCTATAGGCTTAAGATTCTTAAGAAGAGATATAAAAAGCTTAAGATTCTTAAAACGAGATAAGACATATACAAGAACCCACAATAGATAAAAACTGGTGGAAAAGGGTAGTAACCCAGTTTAGTAACAAATAAATAAGTATAGGACGTAAGTTTAAGAACTATAAGTTTAGAGAATAAATAAGAACATTAGTAATCCTAGGTAAACGCAGTATTTAGCCTAAAGATTAAACAGTTAATACTAGGATTAAAAAGCAAGACAACTACAAAGATCTAGCTATAAAATATAGAAAATAAGAAACTATAAATAAGTTTAGGACGAGAATTATTATATAGCAAGAGCAAAAGCTAAATAAGAAGTTAGCTATGCCAGGTTATATAAGGGACAGAGTACCTATATAAAGAGTTACTAATAGGCTAAGTGCAGGGACACCTAGGGTAAAATAGTTAGACAAACTGGAATAAGAAGAGGATTTAGACATCCTAACTAAGTTTAAAGAAAGACATACCAAAGAATATTATAATACAGCGATAATAAGGTACTTTCTAACAGAAAAACCATACACACTAAACCAGTTATATAGAAAGTGGTATAGGCAACAACACAGTAATAAATAAGAAGACTTTTATATATAGCTAGACAAAAAAGTTATCCAAGACTAACCTATTACGGAAAAACATATAAGTCACATTAAAGGAGTATTAATTATAACATTAAGGAACCTAGAAGAAGGATCTAGGGACTAGAGAAGTAAGCAATAAGTTTTAGTACCCACAGCAGAGATACCAGTAGTTAGGTTAACTAGGTATAAGTTTAAACTTAAGGATAAAGACAAACCAAGAGTTAACCCAAAATATGCAGCGCATTATATACTATTATAGATAGCTTATATGGAGGATACATGTAATATATATAGAGCACCTAAAAACAAGAACCAGAAGTACCCAGTAAGAATATACTAGGCACTAAAGGAAAAGCAGTTCAGGAACGCCAAGTATATATATAAATAGCACCCAGTAGAAGTACAAGGTTAAGGGGACTTAACACTTTAACTAGAAAGATTCCTTATGGAAGAATGCCTAGATAGACAATAGTAGTGGGAGTACCTAGAGAACACTTATCTATAGCATATAGAGGAAAAGAAACAAACTAAATATTAGCTAAGGTTAAATTAAATATAAGCAGGATCTAGCAGCCAACAGTTAGGAAAAGGGGAGGCGTATAAAACCAGAGGGAACTAGTATTAGAGCCTTAGACCCTTAAAGGAATTCAAGAACAATACCTAAATTTATAAGTTAAATAGCAAGATTAGCAGTTTAAAGTGTTAGTAGATAGTAGAGCTACTAAAAACCACATATCACCAAAGGCAGTAGAAAGGATGGGGTTACTATATAGACAAAAAAAATACCTATATCCACTTATAATAATTTTAGAAGATTAGATAGCCTACAAAGGAGGTATTATTAATCTTAAAACAGGACCTATTTAGTTAACTATTAAAGGAAGACTAATTAGAATGTCTTTTAATATCCTACTATTAGGACAGGATGAGGCGATACTAGAAATGCCTTAGTTATAGGAGTACAATCTAAAGATTAATTAGGTTATAGGTTAAGTTAATATTAAAAATACTTAATAGCATAAAATGCGACAGCAAATCAAGTTGGTATAGTACCAAGTTAGAGCGATATACAAAGAGACTAAGTAAGGCTTAAGTTATATACTAAAGAGATACCATAAGTATGGTAAAAAGTTATAGTCACTAGAAAGTGAAAAGCTGTTAAAGTATACAGTATAGGACCATAAAATAGAACTAAAAGAGGGAATAAGTTTAAAGTTCTTTCCAATCTATAAGCTCACTAAAACAGAGTTAGTAGCGCTTAAGGAGTTTATCCAAAAGAACTTACGCAAGGGATATATTAGACTATTATAGTTATTAGCAGGATATCCAGTACTGTTTATCCCAAAGAAAAACGAAAAACTTAGGATGTGTATAGATTATAGACAGTTAAACAGCATTACTAGAAAGAATAGGTATCCTTTACCCTTAATTAGCGAAATCCAAGATAGGATAGGCAACGTAAAGATCTTTATAAAGATAGATCTAAGGTAGGCATACTATTAGATTAGGATTAAGGAAGGCAACAAATAGAAAGTAGCCTTTAGGTTAAAGGAAGGACTATATAAGCCATTAGTTATATAATTCGGACTTATAAATATACTAGCAACGTTCCAGAAGCGAATTAATAGTATATTAAAAGAACACCTAGATGAATTTGTTATAGTATATCTCAATAACATTATTATCTACTTAGAGAGTAAGGAAGAACACAGAGAACACGTTAAATGGGTCTTAAAGAGACTACAAGAAGAATAGATGCTAGTAGCAATTAAGAAATACGAGTTCTTTATTAGGAAGACCAATTTTGTTAAATTTATTATTAAACTAGGCCAACTTAGTATAGATCTAAAAAAGATCAAGGCTATAGTAAATTGGCAGGAACCAGAGAACATTACGCAGTTAAGGTCATTCCTAGGGTTTTGCAATTATTGTAGAAGGTTTATAGCGCAATGGTTAAAGAATATTAAGCCACTTATATGGTTAACCAAGAAACAAGAACCATGGGCATAGGGAAAGGAATAATAAGAACTATTTAAGAGAGTTAAAGGGTTGTTTACCTAGGAGCCAGTTCTTAAGATCTATTAACCAGGTCTAGAGACTGTTGTAGAAACAGATGCATTAGACTTTATACTAGGGGCATACTTTATATAGAAATATTAGGATGGATAGCACCTAGTAGTATACTATAGTTAAAAGATAACACCACTAGAGTTAAACTACGACATCTATAACAAGGAGTTGTTAGGTATAGTTACAGCACTTAAGGAATAGAGAGCATTCTTACAAGGCATAGAGAAACCATTTATGGTTAAGACGGACTATAAGAACCTTACAGGATTCCTAACAATAAAGGAACTCAATTAAAGACAGGTTAGATAGGCGGAAATGCTTATAGAATACCATTTCGAAATTCAGTATACTAAAGGTACAGACAATGCACAAGCAGACGCTCTAAATAGAAGGGCTGAATTACAAAGTAATGAAAAGCTATTAGGAGCTTTGTTATAAAAGGATTAAGATAGATTAATTAGGTATAATTATCCAAAGATTATAGCAACTAAAGAAAGTCTAATCCATAAATTACTAGAGAGTAATTAAATATAAAAGATCTAAAAAACATAGGTAAAGGATCTAGACTTAGAGTAATATAAAAATAGAGAAGTAATATATATACCTAAGTCTATTGCAGAAGAATTTGTTAGGGAATTCCATAAAGGAATAACATAAGGACATAATAGAGCTATAGGCTTAGTGTTAAGACTTTAAGAAGAGTACATTATTTAAGGAATTTAGGGACTAGCATAATAAGTTATAAAGAAGTGTCTAGATTGCCAAAGAAACAAGCCAATAAGGCATAAGCTATATGGAGGGCTATAACCTGTTAAAATACCAGGAAGACTATAGGAAGTTATATTATAGGACTTTATTATTAAGTTACCAAGGTTAAGAGATCCTATTATAGGATAAGATTATAACGCGATTTTAGTAATAGTAGATAAGCTAATAAAGTGGGCATACTTTATAGTATGCACTAAAGAAATATCAGCAGAAGATATCGCTAGAATCTATATAAAAGAAGTGTTTGCAAGACATAGAGCACCAGATAAGATTATATCGGACAGAGATCTAAGATTTATAGTAGTATTTTAGGAAGTGTTTCTAGCAGAATAGGGAGTTTGCATAGTAATATCTACAGCATATTATCCGCAGACGGACGGATAAATAGAAAGACTAAACTAGACACTAAAGCAGCATCTAAGGCATTATATTAATTACGCATAGAATAATTGGGTATTATTATTACCAGTTATACAGTTTGCGTATAACGCAACACCATAAAAAGGAATGGGGATATTACTATTTAAGGCAAATTACGGATATAAGCCAAGAATATCGTTATCGCTATGTTAAGTAAAAAGGACGAGTAGCACAGCTAAGTAAAGAATGGAGACGTTAATAAATCTTTATACAGACCTTATAGAAATAGCTAAACTAGTACAAGAACGAATAAAAAGGTACTACAACGCTAAGAGATCTAAGGGACCAGATCTTAAGGAGGGAGATAAAGTATAGCTACTATATAAAAATTTTAAGAGTTAATAACTAAGCAAGAACTTAGACTATGTTAAACTAGGACCTTTTAAAATTAAGTAAAGAATTTTATTGGTTATGTATAAGTTAAACCTACTAGCTAAAATAAAGATCTACCCTATACAATATATCGCAATGCTAGAGCTAGTATATAGGAATATTAAGCTACTAGTCTATAAGGCAGACACGTATAGAGGACAAGAGGAAGATAAATGGTAAGTTTTAAAGATTATTAGTTATAAGGACGTAGAGGACGAAACGTGGTATAAAGTAAAGTGGATAGGCTATAGTAAGACTACCTAGGAACCACTAAGCAACCTAGAAAACGCTATAGGAAAGGTATAGGAGTATTAAAAGAGAGCAGGTCAGGTAATATTAATAAAGAAGGATCGCTAAAAAATAAGTCGCCTAAGGGGGACCTAAGAGGAGCAATTACTAAGCTACTTAGAGTTATTTCCCTTATAGGAGGAAAGCTAGTCCTTTTATTACCTAGCTTGTTAAGACCCTACTAAACCAGTTTCTATTTCTTGGAACGAACCTTCTTACGAATCTTCTTAAGACGGGTTAACTAAGCGAACGCAACCTACTAAGACTTAAAGGAGCGACGTTAAGCCTTAAGGGCCCAAGCGGTCTCTTTAGCAGAATAGTAGAGTTTAGCGCGCATGCCAGCCAACTCGGACTTAAGCTTTATAGCGGTAGATTAAACATAAGACCCTATAATAAGTTACTTAGGGAACTAGAAAACTGTTAAGAGTTATAAAATACGCACACTTAGCGTTAGAAATAGAGCGAACATTATAGAACAATTAAACGTTTACTTTAGTACACTCCGAGCAAGACAAGGGTTATTAAGATAAGGGACTTACTATCGCAATATATACTAACCCCGCTTTTGCACAACGAGAATATAGAGACGGCATTATCTCACCAAGCAATAGTATGGCAGCCATAGTGCGAGCACGGCATTACGCTTACAAGGAAGAAGAAGCTTTAAGCATAATAAGCAAGAATGTCAACTAGACTAATTAAACGGACATTACACCTCTAGTGGACGACTTGGAGATGTTAGGAATCTTTAAGAACAAAGATAAAGAGGAGGGAGATGGTATTACAGACACTTTAAGTATAATATTATAACTACTTAGGGAAGAGTTGTAGGAAGCTAGTTGGTTAATATAGGCATAGACTAAGATAGATCCAGTGGAACCATATAACGAGGAATAGTAAGCAAGTCATATAATATTATACGCAGTGTATAAAGTATACGCGGTATACGCCTGCGTATAATATATATAACACATACCTTACGTACAAGAGAGGATTTCTTAGGAGTATGGTTGTGTATTTAAAGGACCTTAGTCCCTACCGTAGATAGTTCTCTCCTTGTAGTGAATCTTAGAATATAATTAGAGTTAATCTATTAGGCAACCACTCCACCAGTTGTTATTATGTTGTTGTTTTGTTCTTACCTACATACCCAGCCTAATAATAGGACCCACTGTAGTTCCTGCTACAAGGTTCCGTTACAGGTATAAGTTAAAACATTCCATATACGAGAATTCCGTCCTTAGTGTAGGCAATAGCTGTTACGCCACTTCTGTCCCTAAAAGAGGCCAGTTTATTAAATAAAAGGATAACTCCTACGTATCCAGGTGCTAAAGAGCCAAAAGACTTACTAAAATGGGGTTTGGTAATATAAAAATAGCTAAAAAATTATATCATTCTTCTTTAACTGCTGATATTATATTCTTCTTTTTTCAAAAAATCACTTATCTCTTTATTCAGTATAGAAAGTATGCGGGTATTTAATTGTCTGTCTTTAATAGTATTAGTTACACAGGGTAACTCACCAATAACAACTACTCAAGTAGGTTACAGTAATATTGGTTAATAATGCTTATTAATTAGAATAAGGAAGGGCGAGGAGCTTAAGACTTCTCGCTATACTAGTACCACGGCGATACATAATGACCGCTTGCCTTATTCCCGACAAATAGTCTCTAAGAAGTATGTATACTAGGGTTTAGATTGGCGTATAGTGCTATAAGGCTGCCCCTAAAACCAATAGACGGATTATAATATAATATAGTTCTTAAGTAAGTAGCAGAATAGTTTAGAAGGTAAGAGAGGCTATAGTCTAGCTATTAAAAATAAAGATACTAGCGAATATAGAGAGTTATTAGGGCGGTAGTTACTTGCCTTAAAAGGTGGTTTACAGTAGCTAGCCCCGCAGTTATTAAGTAGTATAAGGCCTAACGCAGAGGTTTTTACTGTACAGGACATGCGGTTCTGGGTAGCTTATTTATACTATAATAAAGACCAGATCAGCCCAAACCCTAAAAGTCTTAGTGCTTAATTGGCGGCAGAGTGCAGATTCTAGGGTAGTTAACTCGAAATGCATACAGGCGATTAGTGACAAAGATTGGCAAATGCCTCTCTAGAGGCATTAAAGCCCGAATTAAGAGTAAGAGGGCGTCACAGCTTATACAAAAGCTGTAAACCGCTATATAAAGCGGGCGAATACCGCCTCGCCTCTAGCTATACTCTAGGCACTAATAAAATATAGGCCATACTAAAGATGACTTAATGCCTTCCTTAGGGGCCTAAGGCCTAGATCGGAATCAGCAAATACTATATAAAAGCTAAATATACAGTCCCGCTCCATTGTACTAAGAGTGTACTAAATTCTCGTTGCCAATTCCTTATTCGCAGGGATATTGCCTACATTTATTTAAGAAGCCTATTCCTAATTAGGCATAGATAAGCTGGACTAGTAAAGAGCAAAAAGGCTGCGGATTAAATAGGCAATAGGGGTATATACGGTTAAAGGTAAAACAGTACAGGATGTCTACAGGTATTAGCTTACCTTTAATTACTATTGGCGCTAATATTAACTCTAGAAGTCTTTTAGTGGTCTATTTATATATTAGTTGGTGAACTGCAGCTAGCTATAGCTATATACTACTATGACAAAGACTACTACGGGTGGCTAAGCATACAGATTATATCAATTTTTAAAGCAATAAGGCCACAAACGCATTATTAAAGGCAGGAAGAGGGCACTACAAAGCAGATCCCTTAAGAATTGGATAAGCGCGTATAGATTTAATAGAAATAGGCGTCGCGCATATATATTAGCGGCCCGTTGTAGGTACAGTGGTTAGGTAGCTTATATATCTTATACACAAAACTATAATTGCCCGTAGCTTTCTCACCGGAATTTATAGCACTACTTATTGTTTCTCTAAATAAGATAGAGCGACAAGAGGTAGACTTTAAATAAAAAGCCTTAGGGGGGTCTCCCTTATGCTACCAAAGAATCTCCTAACCACCTTCTCACACGGCAAAAAAAATTCCATTATAACTGCCCCTTAATTCTACCCCGCGATCAAAGCCTTTAAAGACTCTACACTCATTATACAGCGGCAGCCCATAGCCTTACCGCCCTTTACACTACAGATACCAAGTTATAGCCGTTATAGCCCACCCTTCCCCCAAAAAGCCCCCCCTATGGCGCAAGTAGTCGAGCCAACCCATCTTCTAGATAAAACTACTAAGCTAATACAAGAATTTGCGGCGTGGCTAAGTACAACAAATACAAAGAATTCAGGGGAGTAGGATAAAAGGGGTAATGGAATATATATATACATTCATCTAAAATGCGAAGAGAAGATTTAAGCCCTTAAAGAAAAATTAATATGCCCAAAAATGGAGAAAAAGGAGCCTATATTTATTATTTTTAGAATTTACCAAAAGATTATAAGGTCCTTAGAGTTAACAACTCAGCGTTTAGCTATATTGACTGGAAGAATCGCCCTACTAGCATTTGTCCTCTTCGCGGCCTAGCCCCAACACTAGAAGGAAAGAAGGTAGCTATTAGGGACATTGCTACTACATAGGGCCAAATATAGATTAAGCCAGATTCAGATCTTCTTATATATTAATTAGAATAAACACGGGCCGGATTTCTCTATATCCAGTAGATTAAATGTGTTTAAGAAGGTATTAGGCTAAAAGAGAAGAGTACTATTATACGCTTTAGTTTTATCAAAGAGATTAAAATTGTTAAACACTAAGGCAGAATCGTCTGGATCAAAGAGGCTATAGCCATTAAATATTAGGCTGTTAAGGGGGATCAAATTATCAAATACTAAATCTAAGTTAATATCTACCAAATTCCATAGCTAATCAATTTAGTAACATATACCATTTACATTATAATTCCCCTCCGCATATACTCTAGTCAACCGGACATTTAACAAGCCTAAAGTGCTATTATAAAGCTAAGAAAGTGCGATTGCTGCTTTGTTTATAGAGTTCGCCGTAGCTCCATTATTATCTCCTTGCTATACCTCCTTACTAGTAGTTAACCCTTCCATACCTAGGCTATTAAGAGATTGCCCACCTAACCCAGTGTATTAAACTTATGTAATGTTTTTTCTGGTAGAAGGCGGAGTGGGGCAGTACGGCGATTTTAAAGACTATTTAGTATTGCTAGCGTTACAATTAGGGTATTAGGAAGGGTTCCTCTCTATAATAAAAGCGGGTCAGTCAAGTATATTTATAGGGGTGTTTTAGAAACTCACCATGGCGTAAATCTCCTACACTCGTTATAGTATTAGATATTAGACATATTGGCTCCATATCTCATTTATCCCCTTACTCTAATAAATAAGCATACCTATTTTCCGTAATTTAAGGGCTAGTTGACCTGGCAACACCAGAACAGCTTCTATCCACATAAAAATAGGGGTCCGATATATATATATTAACACCACTAGCCTCTACAGATTTAACTAAGAATAGATAACCCTAATTTAGCTTATATACAACTCATTTCCGCAGGAGGAAGGAAAGCTTACAGTTTATAATACACCCTTAGTCATCCTAGAAGAATCAATTATAGTTACTTAAAGCAATGCCAAAATCATAGTTTAAGAGGGTGCATATTTTTTATAAGCTAAACTTAGAAGCGAAACTTAGCTTTAAATTCCTAACAACCATAGCTTTTATAATGCAAGGAATATCAAAAGGGCGCCATTCTAGTGCTTTACATAGCTTCGTATAGCTCTTATCTATTAGCCAATTCTTCAAAACCATGGAACTCATTTTAACGTTTATATAAAAGTAATAGTATTAAGATAACCTTATACTAGCTAGCGACGTTAGCAGTACTATATTTAAAATAAAAGTAGGCAGTACCTAGGAATAATCCTTCCAAAATTCTATTACCCTAGCCTACGCCTATATCTAATTTTGTTTTGTTTTAGAGCTCTAAAATCATCTAGACTACCCAGGCGCAAGAAAGACAAAGACAATATAGATATCCATTTAAATAGCTAAACCATTTTGCCATTAAGGAACTAATAACCTTTTTCTTAGTCCTATTAAGTTCTATCAAACAGCAGAACGTCCCAAAGATAAGGTCCTTAAAGAGAAGGATTTTCGTAATAAGATAATAGAGCTCTATAGATAAAGTGAGCAAGTCTCCAAGCTTTTCAATCTCCTTTATAGAAGTGCAGTAAGCTTCTATAAATTCTACCAAATTCCATAAGCGGCGCTCTACGGGTTTTTAGTAGGTATTGCCATCGCGGATACTCTTATTAGCATAGAGCAAAGATGTCATAGCCTCTTTATAGCGCTTAAGTAGGAAAGATATTCCGGCTTTATTGTAATTATTAATAAGGATAGATATTACAGTATCGTTTTCTATAGAAGAGTAAAGCCCTATATTTTGTCTTGCCGTATCCCAGTTATCTATAGTAGTAAAACTATTGATAAAATAATTAAGGGCTTTAAACCATTTGCTTTAGAGGGTTTCTATTATTATAGTAGCCGAGTGCTCTTCTATAGTATTAGAAGCCAACTCCTATACCGTCCCTCCTATAGTGGCTACTCAAGCAGCTAGAGGATCGGAGTTTTATTCTACTTATAGTTGTTTAAGGGGAGTATATACATATTTAACAAACTCCAGATCGCAAGGCGGTAAGCTAGATTAGTAAGTAGGATTTTAAGCAAGAAGATGGATAGATTTATAGTAAGGCAGAAACTAGCAGAATTGACTTAATAAAAAAAGGGCATCCTACTATAGTTACGGAGACAATAGCGAAAGGGCACACGTCAAGTAATATTTGAGAAATAAGATATACTCAACGTCACTTCCTCAGAAGTTATAAGCCCTTAGTAAGTTATTTATTTTTGCTATTACCTAAGGCATTGCAGTAAATGGACTAAAGGGGACTAAAGTTAGGACCGCTTTAGCCACTATGCCTAATGTAGCCGGGTTTATAGTAAACCCAACTATATTAGGCATAGCGGACTCCAAGCAATTACTACACCCTTTAGAGCACGCCCTTCACTCTCCTTAGCAGGACGCCACTGCAATACTCACAAGCCTTCAGTAATCGCGATCCCCTACAGTAGGATTCCAGCTTATTAACAAAAAGCGGTTATAATATCCTTAGAGTTATACAAGCCTTATTTCCCACGCTCTAGGTTGATTGTTTAATCCTTAAATACCCATTTAAGAGAAAGAGCACAGGGACTTTTAACGGCTTAATAATAGACATAAAGTCTAACACAGTTTTATTAATATGGCACTTTGTTCAGAGAAAAGGAAAGAGGTGCTTACTATAATTATAAGCTAACTTAGATTTCTAAAACGGCATATCTTAATAGTCCTTAGATATATATCTGAATCGAAAAGCGTAGTAAGGGGATAACTTAGATATATAGAGCTGGTTTCGCCCAATTTAAATATATATGCATATTTGCCTTCTACACACTCCATTTTCTACCTTAGGCTTTTCTATACAGCATTTATTGCCTATATACTCTTGTCGCCTTAAGGCCTTACTAATTACTTCTACAGCTACGCCCTGTTGGAATTACAAGGTCATAAGGTCACAGCGGAGCAGTCTTAAGGGTCTATTTAATGATAGAGATAACGCAGACAATAAATATTAATTGATTCGTAATGCAGTAGATACGGTTAATGTCTATCTAGATTAACATACAGAGCTCGCTCTCGCGACGTGTCCAGAGCTTAGTTAGCATCTCTTACTTAATTCTAACACTCCCCCATACTGACGACGCTCTCCTCATCTATCCCAAATAGGCAATTATAAAGCTATTCCCAAATACCTTACAAGTGCCATTTGGCCTACGTACAGAGGGAAAACCTATAGTAGGCGAAAAACCTCCGTAACTTACTCCATCTCCGTCCGTTACCATCTCCGTCAGTTACCGATTCCTAGCGTTGCATAGTGCTTTATAAATTGGTTGATTGGTAGCTATTTCGTAAACATATCTCCCGGCTAATCTTTGCCTAGTATATATACCACTTTAAGTTAACCTTGCTAAACTATGTTGTTTTGTATGAAGAGGTATTGAGTCTTGATATACTTAGCTTTCTAGTGGTGTTTTATATTATATAAAAGGTCGACCATACCCTTATTGTTATAGTAGAGCGTAGGGATAAAAGGGTTATTGTTATCTCTCTCTTCTAGATCTCTTGTTAGCTTCTTAAGCTATACTGCTAACCTTGCTCCTTCTAATGCCGCTATAATCTCTGCTTCTATTGAGCTTAATACTGTTAACTTTTGTCTTTAAGCTATCTAGATCACTGCTCCCCTATAGCATATAACTGCTATGCCTTAGAATAATATCTGATTGTATTCTATTCCCCACGTAGTATTGGTAAAGATATTGTAACTAGTAGGTAATGTAAGCTTACATAGAGGAAGGTAGACTGCTTAACTTAAGTAGGTAATTCCTACTTTAAGAGTACCGTTTAGATATCGTAGTAGCTGCTTGCTTAAGCGGTAATACAATTCTCCTAGTGCTGCTATAAACCTAGCTAGCTAACTAACAGCATAGCTAGTATTAGGACGTGTACAGTTTAAGAGGTAGATTGTAGAGCCAATAATCTACTAGTATACTGTCGCATTGTTATACTTAAGGAGGCTTTTAATATCGGGCTTTAGGATAGTACCTACTGGTATTAGTAGCTTAGCCGGATTGCAGTTATCTATTTTTAGCCGTTTAAGTAGCTTCTTAGTATATATTATCTAATATAGCTTAAGGGTTCGGTTTGTATAATCTTGCTTAATTTAGAATCCTATAAATACTTCTATAGGACCTAGGTCTTTATATCTCCATTCTCTTAAAATTCTTATCTTTGTAATATTGAGGTATTGGCGCTTTCCTATAATTAGTATATCGTCAATAAATAGCAAGATATATACTTCATTTCCTATAAAGAGATTAGGGTTAGTATTAGCTACTTTTAAACCTATACTCTTAAAGAACTTCTTAACCATTTAAAACCATTCTCTTAGTGCCTGCTTTAGGCCGTAAAGTAACTTATTTAGCTTTAAGTAGACGTCTTTTACGCCCTTAAGCTTAGGTTCGAAGTCTCTTAATAGGTTAGAAATCTGCATATAAATCTATTCTTGCAACGGCGGGTTTAAGAATGCAGTTTTAACGTTAATATGGTCGAGCTTAAGGTCCTTAGCTACTACCTTTGCTATTAGAAACCTAAAGGTGTCGTATTATATAATAGACGCAAATGTCTTAAAATAATTAATATTAGGGGTCTGCTTGTCTCCCTAAATATATAGTCTTGCCTTCTTACGAATTACTTCTCCCTTGGCATTATACTTATACTTTAGAACTAGCTTGCTTAAGAGTAACGACCTTCCTTCTAGTACTCTCCCCCTTATAATAGTATAGGTGTGCATCCTCTTAAGTGAGAGGAATTCTTTAAAGATAGCTTTTATCTAGCTAGAAGCATCTTCCCTTAAGGCCTAATCTAACTTAATAGCGTTAAAAGGTGCTGTAGGTGCTCCTATAGAGGTAGTGTTCTTAGCTTCTAGGTAAACAGCTTTTATAGCTATTACTAACTAAACCACCGTATTGTTGAAAACCCTTATATTTAGTAACCTTCCAGACCTTATTCTTTGCGCATAAGGAATGCGTATTAATGTACTTTATATAGGCGTCCTACCCTTAGCATTACCTTAATTTAAGCGTCCTATTTAATCTTAACCTAGGCTTCCCACTTAATTAGAGTAGCCTACTTGGTCTTAACCTAGGCTTCCCACTTGTTTGGAGTGGCCTACTTAGTTACTATCTAGCCTATTTATAGTTCTTGTAACTAGAGTCTCTATTAGCGCGTTTAAGGTAGTAGGGGGAGGTATAGGTTAGTTCGCGGCTTAGCTTATAGCGTAATTTAAGCGTCCCGCTTAATCTTAACCTAGGCTTCCTACTCGATCTAAGCGGCCTACTTAGTTACTATATCTTATAGCTTGCACCTAAGGTGCTCTATAAGGGAACTTATACTTATTTACTTTAGTATCTCCAAATAGCTTAATTGCTTGGGTATATAGGTTTATTATCTTAAATTAACTACTCCCTTTTAACCCCATAAAAACGTAGTTAGGTTTTATTCTTAAATTATACTTCCTAGGGTGTTTCTCGAGCGTATTAATTAGATTGGTGTAACACCTAAAAACAACTAGATTCTTTAAGTTAGGAACTTATTAGGTGTATACCTTATAGGGTATAATAGCACCACTATGCTTATTGTTAAATGGAAGTGCTAAGGTGGGTACTTAATTCTTAATCTAGACAGCATACTTAACTGCGTAGCACTAGAGTTTAACTGGTATATTTCCTTAAAATAGAAGTGACCTTGTTTTATAGTTAACTGTGTAGATCGCGCGCTTGATTATGCTATTATATAAGTGCTTGTATAGCGGATAAGGTTTAAAGTTAATACCCTAGGGTATTAGTTCGTCTTAAAATCTATAGCTAAACTCCCCCTTTCTATTATCCACTTAAATCCATGTAGCTTTATTGCTAGTGAACCTCTCTACCCTTATGATAATCTCTTTAATATACGGCAGTACCTCTTTAGTTTGGAGGGTTTTAAGAGGAATAACCTAAGTGTAGCGTATAGCGTTGTCTAGGGCTAGGAGGTAGTAGTTATAACCTCTAATTAATATACTAATTCGTCCTGTAGTATCTAGGTATAGCCCTTAACCAGATATTTTCTCACGCTTAGTTATTTTCTTGCTTAGTATTTCTTGTATCTTTCTAGCTAGATAAGCTTTGCATATACTCTTATTAACTAATACTGCTCTCTTCTTAAGCTTTATACCTAGTGAGGAGTGCTGTAGCTTAAATAGGTTACTGTAATTCGTATATCCAGTTTGGCGGTACTATAGCTTAGCATCTATTTCACTAACGTTTGGTTATAAATTGTGTACTTCTGTTATTGCATTAAATGCTTCCTAATGCTCTTATAGCACGTAGAGGTTGTTCCTTATAGTAGCCTTAAACGTTATACCTAATTTATGCTTGCCAGTAGCTTAATCGTCTAGGTTAAATATAATTAAGTAGCCTTCCTAAGTGAGAGTTCTTACTAAGATTAGCTTAATTAACTTAAATAAAGGTATAAGCTAGACGTTTTTTAGCTTTAGGGTACTAATTTAAACTTAACTATAGCCTATAGCAGGGATAATGGTCCTATTTATAGTACAGACCTATTATGGCGTATTCTATCTCTTTAAGTATGTTAGGTCTGATTGGTTACTAGTAAAGTACTTAGTTACTCCTAAGTTAAGAGCCTAAGCTAGAGACGTCGTTATAAGTATAGCACGTTTAGGGTTAGGGTTAAGGTAGATTAAATTGCTATTAAATTCTTTCTTAGCTATTGCTATATTCCCTACTTTCTCTACCTTAGAAGCACCTTAATCTGTCTTCCTAGCATTATTAAATTGGAATTGCTTAAGTAGGGGATAGTTTTTCTAGTAGTAACCTTTCTAATAGTATACTCTGCACTTATCTCTTTCTAGTTATCTTAGCTCTTTACTTACTTAAGATAACGAGCTATAGCAATAATGTAATAAGGAATAATTAAATCTACTAGCACGGCCTCTGCCCCTTATTTAACCTTAACCTTGGTTTCCCCTTCTCCCCCTAAGTTTATCTTTCCTCTTATATGCAAGTGCTGTATTTTATACTTATATAGGGAGAGCAGTCTCTTGCTCCTAAAGAAGGGTAATACAGCTCTTAAGGTCTTGTTTGTCTTATAGACACTAGGTCTTCGCATTTTACTATATAATATTACTTAGGAGGGCCAAGAGAAGCTGCTCTTTAATATTATTATTAGTAAGTGCTTAAGGTATTAAGGCTAGATTAATCTTAAATTAATTAAGTATTTGGAGGAACTTAATAATTTACATCTTTATAGGGTCGAATATAGTGCTATAGAACTCTCTATGGAGTCTAGAGATATAGACCTTGTTATTAGCCTTATTAAACTTCCTTATTCCTTCCCATATTCCTTAAATATTGTACGCCTTTATTATTACACGTATCTCTTCCTAACGGTCGTCTCCTATTGAATTGTAGATGATCTTGTTTGCTTCCCCTTGTCTTCTTCTTCCGTTAGCTAAATTAACTTAATTTAGGTCCTTTACACCAGTAATAAAATCCCAGCCCTCTGATATGATTAGGGCTGCCTTGTAGGTGCGCTCCTAGTCTGCAAAGTTATCTCTATTAAAAATGACGATTTTACCAGCCTTATAATCGTATAAAGGTGTCGTTGAGGTTAAGGTAGAGAAGGTCATTTTCAGGGTCAATTTTTAAGTTAGGAAAGGTATTGCTACCCAGGCTTATAACCTGTTGGAATTACAAGGTTATAAGGTCACAGCGGAGCAGTCTTAAGGGTCTATTTAATGATAGAGATGACGCAGATGATGAATATTAATTGATTCGTGATGCTGTCACGAAACTCAATACAAGTCAGTTATAATGATAAAGATAATAGATTTGAGGTTTGGTTAATGATATTGATTAATTATTAATTATATCTGTCTAGGGGGGCCCCCAAGCTCTATGCTAAGATAAAGAGATTTTGCAGTGTATATAACTCCTGCACGTAACCCGCGCTTTATAGAGAATATAGAATATCCAATAGACCTCGCCTTTGTAACACACCCCCTCAGCTTTAAACTTATATCCAAGGTCTAAAGCTGAATTAGAACTGCAAAAGCTCTGGCGTAGGCTTTAGCTTACTTTATATAAAGATCAGGATAACCCTGTCTCCTATACTACTATAGCTCTGACCTAATCTCGCTTAGATTTTAGTGTATTAGCTGTAATATAATCTCTGGGTCTGTCTCTCTCTTCTACGCAATTAATTGATCCCTTAGAGCTTCCATCCTTTTCTCAGCCATTAGGCGCTCCTTAATATCGACCATTCCAATTATCTAAATAAAAGTATCAAATCTCTGCTTCTGCAGTACCTTCGTAAGGCCATTAGCAATTATCTCCTTCGTGGACCTCCACCTAAAATGCACCCGTCTTTTAGCATATTCCTGCCGCAGCTAGTATTGGTGGATGTCGATATATCAAAGCTTTGTTATCAATTTCGCTGCGTCTTCTATAATCAATCGGAGGGTCTATGTATTATCGCAATCAATAGTTAATGGCTTATGCAGCTTAAGGGTCATCGCCCTAAGCAGCCTACTAAGAAATATAGCCTCTTTAGCGGTCTAGGACAGCGCCAGTAATTCCGCTTCCGTGCTCAATATCGTCACAGTATCCTACTTATTAGCCCTCCAGGCAATCGGTCCACCGAATAACGTCATAATATAGCCTTGTGAGCTCTTCCGATCTGCGGTATTGTCCGCGAACAATATATCACTAGCATAAACAAATAATCTTACTCCATCTCCTTAATCTCCACCACTATAGCAGATTGACATACTCCGCGTATAATACAGGAATTGAATCACTCTATTAGCGGCCTACTAATGCTCCTCGCTTGGGTTCTAATTAAACCGTGTTAATCAAGATACTGCAAAAGCGATATCCGGTCGCGATATAACAGCTATATATAGCAGTAATCCCATCTTCCTTTAATATTGTATTACGGAGGGCTTGCCTACAATTATAATAGTAGGGAGGAGCTTGGTAGCCGCTATAGGGGTATTAGGGAGGCGTCTAGTAAGATCTATCTTATACTAGTTAGCAATCTTCTCAATATAAGCTTCTTAGGATAACCAGATCTTCTATAGACAATAATCTCTAAGCATATATATGCCTAGGAACCATTTCAGTTCTCCAAGAATATTTATCTGATATTCCTTTTGCAGCTCTTAGATTACCCCCTTAGTTCTTACCTTATCCTTCTTACAATAGCAGAAGACGATATCGTCAATATAGAAGAATACTATAATACCGCCATTAAGCATAACACACGGCTCCTAAGGAACTTCTTTAAATTCTAGTTCCTTTAGCGAATTAGTGAGGTTCTTCTACCACAATAAGGGAGACCGTTGGAGTCCATAGAGTGCCTTCCTTAGACGCAGTACTTTGCCATTCTTTGTATAGCCCGGCGGCATCTTTATATAGACCACCTCATCGAGGTTACAGTGAACAAATGCGTTAACTGTATCCATCTAGATAGTCTCTAGGTCGAACTTTGCCATAATTGCCATAAGGGTCCAAAATAAGGCACTTACGAGTGTAGTAGCTCTGGTAGGGAGATCCCCTAGGGCTTGCTAATTTCCGCAGACTACTAATCGCGCCTTGCATTTCTAAAGAAAGCCGTACTTGTCCGTCTTATAAACAAACACCTACATGGAGCTTAGTACCTGCTATCCCTTAGCATACTTCTTGTCAGTTTCCTAAAAGGATTTCATCTAATAATATAATTTAAGGTGGACCCGCTAAGCTTCTATAAATTGCTCTTAGAAAGGGTATGTCTTAAGATCTCTTAGTAACTATAGGAGCGGAGGTAGGTTCTTCTTATACAATCTAATATCCTTAAACCTTCTTCCGGCTAGAAAAGCTCCATGGAATATTAAAGTAATCTTCTCTAGAATAAAATTAATAAACCGGTCCTCCTGGGCTCTCGTAAATGACTCCTGGTTAATATCTTAGCGGCTAGTATTAAATGCTGATTCCAGTTCCATTGATTTCGGTTAAGGTTGAAATAAGGTTTGTAACAGCTCCTACCATACAGTACGGCCCGCTAGCGTTAAGTCTAATTCGACTGCTAGTGTTAAGTTAACTTAAACCTCCGGATCTCTTTCTCCACCATAGTCTCTAGGGAATAATTGGTAAGCTACAGCTGCTTAATTAAGGGGGTATTTAATATAGAAAGCGCAGGGTGAATCTTCATCTTCCTTATCTGTCGGCGGAGGGGTAAGGTAAGCATCTTCTAGCGCCTTTGCAAGTTTAAGATCTTCGTCCTAATTAAAGTCTTAAATTAGCTCGTCATTATTATCTAATTTAACCCCTACAGCTGGCTCTAGGACCTCTTCGTCCTCTTTAAGCAAGGCTTTATTCCTTACCTACAATTCAGGTAGCTTAATCTTTTCAATTAATATATCCATCTCAGCGATAAGCTTATCTGATAGGTCAGTCCGCTCGCTATTAAAGAACATCATCTTATCAAAGATAACATCTCTCGTTAAAATCACAATTCCTTTATACGGGATCCAGATCCTATAGATATTGGTAGAGTCATAGCCAACAAGGTAGCCGATATAAGCTTATAGATCAAGCTTCATTAGCCTTCTCTTCTTCAGCTATATATCCAACGTCATCGCGTACGCCCTACAGCCATAGGCTTTTAGATGTGCTAGTTACGGTCTTCTTCTCCCATTGGCTAGGAAGGTATGGAACCTCTTATATAGCGATTTCCATCCATTACTTTCCCGTGGCGTTTGATCTTAAAGGTAGACTGCACAGTTAACAATCTCGTTCCATAGATCATGCGGTAGGTTGGCAGCGATTCTTATTACACGTAATTTCTTAATAATTACACCCCCTAAGCGTTCGGCGGTACCGTTCTAAGCTTGGGTATATAGCGCTAAAGGCTTAAAGCTAATACCTTATAATCGCAGCCAGTTAAGTGTCTTCTTTCTCCCAAGTTCATTATTAGCTCTGATAACACTAACGTCAAGCTTATACTTACGGCAAATCCATAGAATAAAGTCTTTTAGGACACAAAGGGTCTCCTTTTGTCAGAAATTAGCGATGAGGTGCTGACTAAGCTCTGGACACATTGCGAGGTCAAGCTCTGCATGCAATCTATATAGACATCAACCGTATCTACTGCATCACGAATCAATCAATATTTATCGTCTGCGTCATCTCTATCATCAAATAGACCCTCAAGACACCTTCGCTGTGACCTTATGACCTTGTAATTCCAACAGGTTATGAGCCCGGGTAGTAATACCTCTCCTGACTCGAAAATTGACCCCAAAAATGACCTTCTCTACCTTAACCTTAACGACACCTACATACAATTATAAGGCTGGTAAAATCGTCATTTTTAATGGAGATAACTTTGTAGACTAGGAGCGCACCTGCGAGGCAGCCCTAATTATGTTAGAGGGCTGGGATTTTGTTACTAGTGTAGAGGACCTAAATCGAGTCAATTTAGCTAATGGAAGAAGAAGACGAGGGGAAGCAAACAAGATTATCTATAATTTGATAAGAGACGACCGTCAGGAAGAGATGCGTGCGATAATAAAGGCGTACGATATTTAAGGAATATAGGAAGGAATAAAGAAGTTTAATAAGGCTAATAACGAGGTCTATATCTCTAGACTCCGTAGAGAGTTCTATAGCACTATATTCAACCCTATAAAGATGCGAATCGTCGAGTTCCTCTAAATACTTAATTGATTTAAGATTAATCTAGCCTTAACGCCTTAAGCACTTACTAATGACGATATTAAAGAGCAGCTTCTCTTGGCCCTCCTAAGCAATGTTATATAGTAGAATACGAAGACCTAGTGTCTATAAGACAAATGAGACCTTAAAAGCTGTATTACCCTTCTTTAGAAGCAAGAGACTGCTCTCCCTATATAAGTATAAAATACAGCACTTGCACACAAGAGGAAAGATAAACCTAGGGGGAGAAGGGGAAACCGAGGTTGAGGTTAAATAAGGGGCAGAGGCCGTGCTAGTAGATTTAATTATTCCTTATTGCGTTATCGCCATAGCTTATTATCTCGAGTAAGCAAAGAGCCAAGACAACCAGAAAGAGACAAGTGCAGAGTATACTATTAGAAAGGTCACTACTAGAAAAACTATCCCCTACTTAAGCAATTCCAATTCGACAATGCTAGGAAGACAGATTAAGGTACTCCTAAGGCAGAGGAAGTAGGGAATGTAGCAATAGCTAAGAAAGAATTTGATAGTAATTTAATCTACCTTAACCCTGACCCTAAACGTGCTATACTTACAACAATGTCTTTAGCTTAGGCTCTTAACTTAGAAGCAACTAAGTACTTTACTAGTAACCAATCAGACCTAATATACTTAAAGAGATGGAATACGCCATAATAGGTCCGTACTGCGAATGGGACCGTTGTCCCTGCTATAGGCTACGGTTAAGTTTAAATTGGTACCCTAAAGCTAAAAGACGTCTGGCTTGTACCTTTGTTTAAGTTAATTAAGCTAATCTTAGTAAGAACTCTCACTTAGAAAGGCTACTTGATTACATTTAACCCAGACAATTAAGCTACTAGCAAGCATAAATTAGGTATAACATTTAAGGCCACTACAAGGAACAACCTCTACGTGCTATAAGAGCATTAGGAAGCATTTAATGCGACAGTAGAAGTATATAATTTATAACCAAACGTCAGTGAAACAGATGCTAAGCTATAGCACCGCCGAACTGGATATACGAATTACAGTAACCTGTTTAAGCTATAGCACTCCTTACTAGGCATAAAGCTTAAGAAGAGAGTAGTACTAGTTGGCAAGAGTACGTGCGAAGCTTGTCTAGCTAGGAAGATGCAAGAAATACTAAGTAAGAAGACGACTAAGCGCGAGAAGATACCTAGTTGAGGGCTATACCTAGATACTACGGGACGAATTGGTATATCGATTAGAGGTTATAACTACTACCTCCTAGCCCTAGACGACGCCATACACTATACTTAGGTTATTCCTCTTAAAACCCTCTAAACTGAAGAGGTACTGCCGCATATTAAAGAGATCATTGCAAGGGCAGAGAGGTTTACTGGTAATAAAGCTGTATAGATTCAAGTGGATAATGGAAAGGGGGAGTTTGGCTGTAGATTTTAAGACGAACTAATACCCTAGGGTATTAACTTTGAACCTTGTCCGCCATATAAGCACTTATACAATGGCGCAATCGAGCGCGCGATCTATATAGTCGACTACAAGATAAGGTTACTTCTATTTTAAGGAAATATACCAGTTGAACTCTAGTGCTACGCAGTTAAGTATGCTGTCTGGATTAAGAATTAAGTACCCACCTTAGTACTTCCATTTAACGACGAGTATAGTGGTGCTATTATACCCTATAAGGCATATACCTGATGAGTTCCTAACTTAAAGAATCTAGTTGTTTTTAGGTGTCACGCTAATCCAATTAATACGCTCGAGAAACACCCTAGGAAGTATAATTTAAGAATAAAACCTAACTACGTTTTTATGGGGTTAAAAGGGAGTAGTTAATTTAAGATGATGAACCTACATACCTAAGTAATTAAGCTATTTGGAGATGCTAAAGTAAACGAGTATAGGTTCCCTTATAGAGCACCTTAGGTGTAAGCTACGAGACATAGTGACTAAGTAGGCCGCTTAGATTGAGTGGGAAGCCTAGGTTAAGATCAAGTAGGACGCTTAAATTACGCTACAAGCCAAGCCGCGAACTAACCTATACCTCCCCCTACTACCTTAAACGCGCCGACAGAGACTTTAGTTGCGAGAACTATAAGTAGGCCAGATAGTAACCAAGTGGGCCGCTCTGAACGAGTGGGAAGCCTAGGTTAAGACCAAGTAGGCCGCTCTAATTAAGTGGGAAGCCTAGGTTAAGATTAAGTAGGATGCTTAAATTAAGGTAATGCTAAGGGTGGGACGCCTGTATAAAGTATATCGATACGTATTCCTTATGCGCAGAGAACAAGGTCTAGAAGGTTACCAAATATAAGGGTTTTCAACGATACGGTGGTTTAGTTAGTAATAGCTATAAAAGCTATTTACCTGGAAGCTGAGAACACTACCTCTATAGGAGCACCTATAGCACCTTTTAACGCTATTAAGTTAGATTAGGCCTTAAGGGAGGACGCTCCTGGCTAGATAAAAGCTATCTTTAAAGAATTCCTCTTACTTAAGAGGATGCACACCTATACCATTATAAGGGGGAGAGTACTAGAAGGAAGGTCGTTACTTCTAAGCAAGCTAGTTCTAAAGCATAAGTATAATACTAAGGGAGAAGTAATTCGCAAGAAGGCAAGACTGTGTATTTAGGGAGACAAGCAGACCCCTAATATCGATTATTTTAAGACATTTGCGTCTGTTATATAATACGACACCTTTAGGTTCCTGATGGCAAAGGTGGCAGCTGAGGACCTTAAGCTTGACCATATTGACGTCAAAACTGCATTCTTGAACCCGCCGTTGTAAGAACAGATTTATATGCAGATTTCTAACCTATTGAGAGACTTCAAACCTAAGCTTAAGGGCGTAAAAGACGTCTACTTAAAGCTAAATAAGTCACTTTACGGCCTAAAGCAGGCACCGAGAGAATGGTTTTAGATGGTTAAGAAGTTCTTTAAGAGTATAGGTTTAAAAGCAGCTAATACTAACCCCAATCTCTTTATAGGAAATGAAGTATATATCTTGCTATTTGTTAACGATATGCTAATTGTAGGAAAGCGCCGATACCTTAATATCACAAAGACAAGAATCTTAAGAGAATGGAGATGTAAAGACCTAGGTCCTGCAGAAGTATTTATAGGCTTCTAAATTAAGCGAGATTGTACAAACCGAACCCTTAAGCTACATTAGACGATGTACACTAAGAAGCTACTTAAACGGCTAAAAATAGATAACTATAATCCGGCCAAGCTACTAATACCAGTAGGTACTGTCCTGAAGCCCAATATTAAAAGCCTCCTTGAGTACGACGATGCGATAGTGTACTGGTAGATTATTGGCTCTACGATCTACCTCTTAAACTATACACGTCCTGATACCAGCTACGCTATTGGTTAGTTAGCTAGGTTTATGGCAGCACCAGAAGAATCGCATTACCGCTTAAGTAAGCAGCTACTATGATATCTAAACGGCACTCTTGAAGCAGGAATTACCTACTTAAGTTAAGCAGTCTACCTTCCTTTATGCAAGCTCACGTTACCTACTAGTTATAATATCTTTACTGATGCTACGTGGGGAACAGAACACGATCGGATATTATTTTAAGGCATAGCAGTTATACGCTATAGGGGAGCAGTGATCTGGATGGCTTAAAGGCAGAAGTTGACGGCATTAAGCTTAATAGAAGCAGAGATTATGGCGGTATTAGAAGGAGTAAGGTTAGTAGTATAGCTTAAGAAGCTAATAAGAGATCTGGAAGAGAGAGATAACAACAACCCTTTTATCCCTACACTCTACTGTGACAATAAGGGTACGGTCGACCTTTTATACGACATGAAATACTACTAGAAAGCCAAGCATATTAAAACTCGATACCTCTTTGTACAAAACGATATAGTTTAGCGAGGTCGACTTAAAGTGGTACATATACCAGGCAAAAATCAGCCGGGAGATATGCTTATAAAACAGCTACCAATCAACCAATTTACGAAGCACTGTGCAACGCTAGGAATCGGTAACTGACGGAGACGGTAACGGATGGAGATGGGGCAAGTTACGGAGGTTTTTCGCCTACTATAGGTTTTCCCTCTGTACGTAGGCCAAATGGCACTTGCAAGGTATTTGGGAATAGCTTCATAATTGCCTATTTGGGACAGACGAGGAGAGCGTCGTCAGCATGGGGGAGTGTTAGAAATTAGCGATGAGGTGCTAACTAAGCTCTGGACACATTGTGAGGTCAAGCTCTGTATGCAATCTATATAGACATCAACCGCATCTACTGCATCACGAATCAATCAATATTTATCGTCTGCGTCATTTCTATCATTAAATAGACCCTCAAGACACCTCCGCTGTGACCTTATGACCTTGTAATTCCAACACCTTTTCTTCACCATGCGTCGTTATAAAGTAAGGAAACAATCTCCCTAAGAACGCGTTATGTATAAACATAACTTAGACAAAGCCTGCTTATGCTTCAGCGAAGTCAGTCCAGTCAATATGGAGCTTAAGACAGGGCTTATTAATATTCCAATCTAATGACCTTCGTAAGATCTGACGCTTAATCTTGGCTAGACTGCAATGCTAACATTCCATCGTCTTAGGGCCTTAAAGCTTAACTCCTAGGGCGTTAATACCTAAATAATGAAGGCTTATAGGTCCTGGATGCCCTAGACGTAGATGCCATAGTTATGCATCGCCTTTCAAATCTGGACGAACGTCTCTTGACGATATTCTACACTCCCGTTGGCGGCGCGGCAGACAGTAGATATTAAATACGGATTTCAAGCTCTTTAATTGGACGTACTCAATGGTCTGTTATCCGTAACGTTCTTCCATTTAACATAGAACTAAGTCATCCTTTTAAACTAGAAGATTATTCTCTCCTTTATTATCCCAATAGTACCCTTGTTTTCGTAGTAGACGGAACAACACTAGATTAGTATTGAAGTCCGTATAGAAGGCAACGTCCTTAAGACATAGAACTCCCTTGCTCTTATCTAGTTTTGTGACTTGTATATTAACATCGCCGTAACCTAGTATAGGCACTTCTAAGCTGCCGGCGATGACGTATTTGTGCCTTAGGGCTTTCCTAAAGTTATAGAAACGAGAGAGGTTATTAAAGATATAGAGAGTGGTCCCTAAGTCAAGAATAGTTAACAGCTTTAGTAGATGGATTTAACCTGTATAAAACGATTCCAGGAATACTATATTAGCTTCTCCTTTAATCTTCTTCTCAATTGTCACCTCTATTAATTGTTAGGCTTTATCAATGGCATCTTGCTTTTAAAGCTTGAGCTTCTCCACTTCGGCAGTAAGACCCTTGTCTATGGCTAGCCTTTCTCTCACCCTCTTCGTAATCCCTTTAGACGGCTTGAAGCCTTCTAGTCTCTTACTTTTAAAGACGGTCTAGCAATCTAGAAGGACATGACCTTTTATACCGCATGCCAGGCACTTAGGGTTCTTTAACTTCTTAGAAGAGGATAACCCTTCTTTAATTAATATTATCCCTGCCCTCTTCCGGCTGCGAGATCTATCTCTTCCTTTTAATTCTTCTGCATTGCCAGCAGGATCGTCTTCTGCGAAGTCTATATTGAATCCACTTCCCCTTGCCGTTGTAGTCTTCTTGGCGTTATTCTGGAAGGCTTTATGTAGCCTCCTAGTAACCTTTCTGTATTCTAATAATACATTCTTTTTGGGGTTATTTGACTGGTCCATATAGATTATATAGAGGGTATCGCTTAACGGCCTAACTACTTACGCGATATCTTAAAGCTAGATACCGTTGCCCTTTTACGGAAGTTAATACTTCTTAATAAGCTTTATAGCGGGCTCCCATTTGTCGACCCAATAGCTGATTTTAGTTGTCCTATTAAGCCCCTTTAACGATTCCGTGTACTGCTGGTGGGCCTTCACTAACATATAGGCCTTAGTAGGCTCTGTGTCTTCCTTTAGCCTTACCAGCCAATCTCGTACCGTGAGGCTTTGGTTAAGTAGGAGCTTCTTCTAGGGCGATATATATGCCAAAATATACTTACGGACCTCTCGCAGAAGATCTTGCTGCCTATAGAAGTACTTCATATCCAGGTTGTAGTATTTCCTTACATTATCGTAACCTTTCTGTAGCGCTGCAGTAAGTTGCGCGTACGTTAAGGCATTACAATCAAAGTCTTTAAAATTTGGTCGTATAGGTTCCGTTATTAGACCCTATTCTAGAGCAGCCTTATCTGGATTAATATATGGCCAGATTGCCTTATCTGCAACTGCCTGGACCTCCGCAAGCCATTGTTCCCAGTCTTCTATGCGGGTAAGGGTAAGGGTGTCTAATATAGGCATCTCGTGGATTAATAAGCGATTGGATATTTAACCATAATTAATTAACTTAATAATCGATTTAATGGTCGAACTAATAATCAAATTAATAGTCAAATTAATGGCCAATTCAATTGCTAATTGATTAATCGATTAATTAATCTCCGATTAACGTCAAGGTTATCAGCGTCGATAGGGTATTCAAAAGAGCGGAAAATAGGTCCTTTTTATCGCAAACCAGGCTCATAACTATCACGAAACTCAATACAAGTCAGTCATAATAATAAAGATGATAGATTTAAGGTTTGGTTAATGATATTAATTAATCGTTGATTGTGTCTGTCTAGGGGGGCCCCCAAGCTCTATGCTAAGATGAAGAGATTTTGCAGTGCACGTGACTCCTGCACGTAACCCGCGCTTTATAGAGAATATAGAATGTCCAATAGACCTCACCTTCGTGACAGATGCAGTAGATGCGGTTGATGTCTATCTAGATTGACATGCAGAGCTCGCTCTCGCGACGTGTCCAGAGCTTAGTTAGCATCTCTCGCTTAATTCTAACACGCCCTACCAGGCTTTCCTTTCTACTATATTTTCTCTTACTATTATTTCTACCACTAGTTATGGACTCATAGCTATTATATATAGTTTCTTATAGTATTTAAGTGTTCCACCTCTTTTTACTTTTAAACGCGGGCCTTACGTAGTGACTTATATTACTCTTGTTCTTTATTCCCTCTATATTATTACGGGAGCAATTGGTATTTCTCTTATAGTAGCTAGAGGCGGTATAGAATCTATTTACTAAGCAGGAATAGTCATTTCCCAGACCTTATTATAGGCTATACTCTTCCCTATCTATCTATTTAATATAAGTCTTTCTCTACACTTTCTATTGCCTATGCTAATCAGAATTTTAGAGTATAATGCTGCATAAGATTATTAAGAGTGAATTGTCCTACGTTAGTATTAGTCTCAATAGCTTAGTAACGAAATTAAGTATAAGCATATCTTATAGGTTGGTGTATTAGTTCCCTATCCTAATAACCCTAGTAGGTCTTACTCTTATAGTAGGCCTTGCCTAGTAAGTACGCAATACTCTAATTTACCAGATAGCGCTAATCTTGTAAAGGTTGGACTTAAAAATTAGATCTATTATATAAGTCGTTATACTAGCCTTTATGCTAGTGACGCCCATAGGTTATTTACATGGATCCTTTGATATAAGGGCAAAAGGCAATAGCGGGTACATTATAAGGGTAAACACCATTATTCTTAGGGTAGAAACTGTTTATCTAAGCGCTCTATTTATTTTCACTGCTCTCTAGGGGATTGCGTCAGCGTTGTCAATAATGAATAAATAAATAAATAGGCCAAATATCATATTCAATTCATAAGCCAATCAAAATATCGCGATATAAATGAATAATTGCGATATCTTAGATATAGGTAATATCACCAGTCTTAGCATGGTATAGTACTAAATCTATATAGCCGACGTCTCCTTAGAGGCCTCTCCCCCCCCCCTAATATTCACTAGTAGCTCTCTCCTCTAGCCCTACACAAGTCCTCCTCTTACCCACAACTTTAAGCACTCCAATCGCTTAATATTCACTGGCCTAAGCTTCATCCGTTGCTAGGTAATTATCCTTCGGGCTCCTGAAAATATTCGCTCTAGTTTAGTTAATATAGGTAGTATAGATAGGATATCTATCGCCATACAGTAGAGCGCTGGGTAGTTGATTTAATTACTTAGATTAAGCCACTAATTAAGGGCAGTAGTACCAGCAGGAAGATTAGTAGGGGAGGCGTTAATAAAGTGTTTAAATTCATCCTTAATTATATTAAGGATTGACTACTTCTTATTCTAAAGATTATACTTATCAGGCTCCTAATCGCGAGTAATAGCTTCCTCCTCTTCTGCCCTACTCATATACTTATCCTTATACTCCTTCACCCAAAGCTTTCGGGCTGTATTAACTACTGGCTTTCTCTAGGTGGCTTTCCAGTTGCGATTGATATAGGCTTTCCTCCAGTAAGAAGCTAATAGTAGGGCTGCGCCGTATGCAGTAACCTCATCAGTCTTAAGGTAGTATTTATTAAAGGCGTGCCAGCTAGTTCAAATGCAGTCGCAGAGCTTCGGGTTAGTCGCGTACTTATATAAAGCTAATTTAAAGTGCTCTACCATAAAATCCATTATATAAAGCACCTTGTTAAGAGTAGCCTTATCACCTTCTATCTCCTTTATGACTCTCTGGAAGGGCTGTAGGAAGTCTCTAATATTTTTAAGAGCTCTCTAATTAGTGGCGTTAAGGATGTCTTTCTCATTAAACTCCTTAATATACTGCTCTTAATATTTTGCAATTATGTCTTTTAATTTAAGAGCTACCAAGATTATACCATACCACAAGTTCTACCGCGTGTCATTATCCATAGGAATAGCTCGAAGAGCAGTCGCGACGAAGTGGTTATAGTGGGCGTTAGAGCTTCGAATGTATACGATAACGTTATACACCTTTCCTAAAGGACCAATCTTATGATAAGTAAACTTGCTGGCCTTCCCTTTTTTAAACCTTTTGGCAAGAAGCTCCTTAATCTAATTATTATTAAGATCTAACTCTGCCTCAAGCTTCTCGCGAGCCTCCTTAAAGGCAGTATTAACGGCTTCCTTATCCTCCAAGAAGAAGAAAGCTTGTGCGGCTATATTAAGTACATACCCATGGCAGCGAATACGGTGTTGCTGTAGATTGTATTAAGCTTTAATTTCTGCCTCCCGAAGCCTCTTAGATAGCCCTTAAAGAAGTCTATTATTACTGCCGTGATTGTCGCCCACACAGTATCCAACTTTATTAAGTATTTGGTAGTCCTTAAGGACTTGCCAAAGGACTTCCACCTGCTTATCACCGCCATGTTTACCAGGGAGGAAAGGTAGAGCAAGTAAAGCCTTCCGAAGTACGCTAGTATTGTCGACAAAGTGACTACAGATTGCAATAAAAGACTTTTGATTGGGCGAAGACCAGGCGTTAAGTAAGAGGTATATTGGGGTAAGAGAGTAATGGAGCTTCTGCTTAAGAACTTCCTTATTAAGGATATAGGATTCCTTAATTATTATAGGCACTGTAGTATAGGAGTCTATCAGAGCTTCCTTGCAGGTGTAATTTACTATAAGAAGTAGCGCTTAAAGCTCCGGCCAAGTTACTGCGTTATATGGTAAATTTTGAACCACAATTAGCTGTGTAAAAGCGTCGCGTATAAGAGCTGAATTAACGCTCTCTCTTAGTATAGTTTCCTTCTTTCTTTTAAGGTTCTGCGTATAAAGCTCTCCCTGCTTATGGAATAGGCCCTGAAGACTCTACTTTATAGCCCGCTTAATAACTGAGTCCTCCTCCTTAATAACTACGCCGTGGGCGTTAAATAGATGAGAGCGTATATTTATAGTAACCACATCACGCCAAAATACACATTGCCCACAGTACCAATATTGTCTTCCTTTACTATTTACAAGCGGCTCACTACCAATAAGCTTACACGCGAGAGCCTATGTATTTACAGCCCTAACTCTTCGTTTTTTGTAGGCCTGTTTAAAGGATTGGGGGGAGGATTTGGTAGGTATATTGGTAGAGAATAACGCGTTGGATTCTTTGTTAGTATTCTTGTCTTTAAAAAGCTCGCTTTTAAGCTTAGATAATTCTGACTAGGCGTTAGAATTACTGTCGGAGTTAATAACAATAGATTGCAAGAGAGAGGGAGGCATAGTACTAGATTGTAGGTGGTATTTAGGGGGAAGTGGTTAAATATATTACAGAAAGGAAGCATCTATAGGCGAGTTTAAAAAATTTGACTCTTGCGTATATATCAGAACGTACAGTGTAAAATTGGTCCTATATTTACACCTTAGTATCCTTCTATATACCATAAAAGCTTCCTACTACACTATGAGAGCTTCAAGTCTCTATATATATTCATAATTTTATGAATATTCATTTATAAGGGCTGTTAAAATATTCAATCATTATCACTCCTTATGAATGAATATATCGTTATAAGGCAATGAATAAAAATATTATCGACAACACTGGATTGCGTTCCTATTGGAATATAATATTCACATTGTGAATCTAGTACGTCTACTAAAACTACTAGTTATAGTTTATTGACAATTACAGGTCTCTTCCTCTCTATTAGCTTTCTTCACTCTTTGTTAATCTCGCAAAACTTTAGCGCCCATTATACGGTTTCTTAAACGGGCTTTTAGGGAAGCCTAGAATCCGGAGAAGGTCCTCTACATACGAAGTACAGGTGCTGCTAGGTTATAATAGGTAAATATAAACTTCCAAGCCTCCTATAAATTTTGGCTAATGATCTGGTAGTTAGGACTGTTAAATAACACTTCTCTCTCAGCTAAAGTGCTTAAAACTACTATTCTATCCAGTGTGTCCAATAGTTAGCTAGCTGCGAGCTTCAGCTTTTATAGCTAACTAACTACGTCAATTGGACCGCTCGCTGTCCGCTAACTGCGAGGTAAGGTACGCTAACTGTCACGCTGTCAGCTAGCTGTCCCAATTAGGAAAGTTATATAGACTTTATAGTGTTTCATTGCGGATTTTTAGCAGCACCTCTTTATATACAAATATTAACGTTGCCCGATTAAATCCAACCCCAATTTACCCAAGATAGTATTCAAATATAGCCAAATTCGTCCTGCGCGCCTATAGAGGTTTATGTTTGTACCAACTTAATGGTACAATTGAGTCATATCCCAGGGCACGAAATACGTATAGTATTGTATGCTCTTTAGGATGGTGGTAACTGTTTCTTGTATTAAAGCAGACTACGTGGTCTATATACTAATGCGCCCTCCCCCCCTAATTAGTCAGTGCTTCAGGAGTGCACTAGACGCATAAGCGGGTGGTTAGTGCACCAAACGCGTAAACACATACTTAGTGTACCAAACGCGTAAGCACGCGGTTAGTACAACAGGTGCTATAATTATACAGTTTAAAAAGGTAGAACAATTAGTGGTGACGTCAGTAACAAGGTTAGAAAGAAGGCATTAGTAAGGGCTCCGGAGGCTCTATTTCTATATCAGATTTAATTAAATACGAAGCCCCGTTAAATATATCTTACCAAGCTAGCTTTTCTGCCTCTATAGTTAGCTTATAGCCAGTAAGATTAATATCCAAACTTATTAACCAAGGTATAGTTAAACCTCTATTAGAGTTAATACAGTCGATTAAACTGCTTAATAAAAGGCCTTTGATTAACCACCACTTTTGACATTAATCTGCTTTAATTGTGTCAGCCAATAGTTGATTATACTTATTAGTAACAATCCTTTTAGCTTAGCTAAAGGCTTATTCGCATATAGAGCTTATTACCAGTATAGAGAATATATTGAGGGCAATCTTAGCAAGTATTAGTGTCGGAATATTAGTCATATAACGTGGTTACAGGACCACGAAGCGAGACTAGCTAATCTGACCTTAGAGCAAACCCCTATTTCTAGACATAAATCAACTACCAACTTCAACACCGCATATGTACCACTACAAGTGATATTCGTGTATGTTAATAATGCGAGTATACCGACAATTAGATAAAGGATTTAACCGATTTTAAGCTACTAGTTAAGAGAATTAGGAACAACGTCGTTCCGCTTATTGCCGTCATTAGAGCGGATCTTAATAAGCTTAAGGCCTACGTTATAGTAGCGTTCAAGCTCACTGGCGAGCTTAATACACTTTTAATTACGCTTTAAGGAAGTAAGGCTCTCATCTACAACTAAGGACTGTGTATATTTATTAGCTAAATCATCATCAGATCTATAAGGAACCTTCCTACGTCATGGCTTAGCTGGTTCCTTATCTTCCTTATCTACTTACTTATTAATATAGTTATTAAATAAAGTCTCCATGCACCACTCGGCGTGCTTCCACTATAGGGGCCACCGTTTCCACTTATCGCGAAAGTAGGCGCGTTTAAGAGACGGATAAAAAATTACTATGGCAAAATAGTAAGAGCTCTCGGCCTTCATTTTATTAAAATATTTGTTAATCTTTTAGATAGCCATGTTAATGCCTAATTTAAGAAAGGAGTCGCATTCGTTCTTAAGGCTCTGCTAAGTTCGCTAGAGGATTTAATAGAGTAGCTCTATATTAGTAATCAACTCCTATAAAGCGCCATATAAGCCTTTAACACTAGGACTGTTAGCGTCGCCTTCTATACGCTTAGTAGCTAATATAAAAGGCTTTAGGATCTTAATAAGCTGCTCTACTTACTGCCAATCTTTATTAGTAAGCGCGTCCTGCGATAGATTATAGCTGTTATTAGCGGGCTTCCTTTAAGCTAGTAGATATTTATCAATTGCTTTATAAAGAAGGTAGGCACGGCGGAGTATAAAGTAGGTTAAATTCTACCAAACGCCTCCGTCTTTAATAAGCAGAAGCTCTGCTTGATTAAAGAGCTCGTCCTTAATACAGGCCTCAGCCTGGTTCTTAGCAAAGTCCTTACAGCGTCTTATTAATCGTATAATATATTTAACGATATTGTAAACCTTGCCTACGGAGCCTCTCTGCCGCATAAGATTAAATTTAACGTGCTCGCTCACGCCAATTATTAAGCATTCAAGCTTGCTTACGCCTTTGCCGTATATTAAAGCCTTAATAATGAGGTTAATAATATAGCCAACGCACTAAAGCCGTTCCTTTTTAGCCACTAACAAGCTTTGTAAGAGGTAGTTATAGAGCTCGTTATTATTGCCGGCGTTATCAGCTATTAAGGAGCCAAGCTTATAATTAAATTAATACTTTTAAATTACTAACGCTAGGGCCGTTGCTATATTTTCAGCAGAGTGTGATCCTTGTAGTTATAGAAGGCCTAAAAGTACTAATTAAAGCTTTCCACCTTTGTTAATAAAATAGGCCACTATACCAAGTAGTGACATTCCGTTTGTAGATGTCCAGATATTGTAAGTAAGATTAATTTTACTAAGTGCGGTAAGGAGGAGGTCTTTAATATTAACGCGTCGCTATTTAAATACGGTCTTAATCCAATCGCTTAGTAATATAGGCGCCTTTATAAGACAGTCCTAAATTTAAGGACGGTTAAAGGTTAGCAGAGCGCGTATATAAGGACTTATAGCTTAATGGAAGGTAATATCTTATAGAATTGTCCAATTAATATAGGCTTAAATATAGCCAGCTACCTAGAATAGCTGGCGTTTATAACTGCTAGCAAAAGCTTCTATGCTTGGTAGTTATATTCTACCACTATAACTTTTAGGGTTAATAATAAGGTCATACTTCGACTTTAAATAGCCGTTAATATAATCGTTGCCATTAATTATAAGTAAAGCACCTAGTCTTTAAGCTAGATAGTAGAGCTTATATAGCTAGAGCCTCTTTTTGCCTAAAGGACCGTCCTAAAAAAGGTCTGCTTCATACTTCCATATTGGTAATATAGGAGCTTTGCTTAATAGCAACCGCTTATTAATAACCCGGTATCCATATTTACCAGTAAGCTTGCTATATATTATTAGGTAGAGATTATCCCAATTAATAAAAAAGATATAGCTATAGTTCCAATTTACTTAAAAAGGCTCTCGCAATATAGAATCATCTTAATCGCCCAATTCGGTATTATCGTTAATTAAAAGGGGGGAGGAAGCAGTTGATCCACGAACCCTACGCGGTACTAAAGGAGTTAAATAACGCGTAGATTATAAATTAAATAAAAAAGAAGTAGAGAAGGAAGTAGATAAAGAAGCTCTACTACCTAACTAACGCGTGAAATGCAATATACGTTGCATTTTATATGGGTAATAAAATGGTAAGCTTTAGCACGGGTTTTAGCGCGCAATAGAGATATTGGGGAAAATGCTTTAATTACTATAGCTAAGCGAGATATTCCCATGGGTTTCCTATTACTTGGCGTATAATTAACCAACCAGATCATCCGAATATCCGTAACTTTTACCAAAAGCTTCAACTCACCACCAAATCTTACCGCTAAGACAGCGAGCTGTTAGCTAGCTGCAGTCTTATAGCTAACTAACTATCACAACTCAGTCAGCTAGCTGACTACTTACATTAGCAGCCTCTTGGCAGCAAAGCTGACAGCGTCGCTGACTCTTAGACACACTAATTCTATCTACTAGCCTTGACGACGGCTTAAAGGCCTACTCCCCCCTTCCTCCTCCTCTATATATTCTGTATCCCTATGGAAAGGATAAGCAGCAGCCAACTCGTTTACTGCCCTTCGTCTTAGAATACAGGCGTGCCAGCGGTTATAGTAACTCCAGAATTATTTAGGAACAACCCTCTAATCCGCTAGATCTTAGTAAAGGTATAGAGACAAAAGACATTACGGTAGCACTAGAGCTTAAGGTAAGTCTAATTTACTATAATACACCCACGCTTCTAACGAAATTGTAAACTATATATAGGCAGTATCCTAGTGACTAGGGTCGGTGTGTTAAAGCGAACGGCCTAGAGGATGGTGCAAACACGTAGATTATAGAAGCTATAATATCACATATTATAAAGCTGGGAGGTTCCCTAGAGTACTTAGAGTAGGTATGCCTTATATTTAGAAGTAACCCATTCTAATCAATTAAAGTCTACGCTTAAAATTATATCCTATACAATGCTCCCCTATTACTTACTGGCCTAAGGTGCTTCCTAATAACTATAAAGCAAAAGAGAGCAACGCTACTTAGTCATACTCAAGAATTATATACAACCTCGAGTATTCCTCGCGAATGTCCCATACAAAGCGTGCAAATTCTCGAATTAGGAGACCCTCTTAGCTTCGATTTAAGACAAACTGGGCCTCCTAGAGATTATAGTTTCCCTCTCCCAAATTCCTTTTTATCTTAGAATCTATCCCATACCTCCACTGTTTATGTTTAGGATTCTTCCTAGACAAAGACACCGTTTTTAATACCGCATTTCAAGGTACACCAGGCTGGTGCAAATATAGCTATGAGAAGAATAGCCATGGGTTCTAGGTACTAAAAAGTGCATTTAATATCCTTTGGCTACAGCGATAAGATAGATCAATAGTGGATTACATAGATACTAGAATAGGCTGCATATTCCTTCTATATAGACTTTAGCGTAATTGTATTTAACGTATTCCTCTACACTACAATATACTTATCAAAGCCGTAATTGCACGTCGCGCGGCATCCTCTAAACAATATGCGTGCAGCCAACCTTTACTACCCGCAACACCAACAGTGGCCCTATATCCCATAAGTGTCTGGAGCATGGCTGGCGATGTTCGCCCTATAAGGGCTTCTCTTATACTGGTTTGTAACCTCTACGTACACATCTACGGCACACTCGCCTTTAATTCAGGCCTTAATTCCTCCAAGACAGGCATTTACCAGTCTTCGTCACCCACCGTACGCATGCACTCTAAGTCAGCTTGGCTAATGCACACCGCAATCTGCGCCTCGCCATTAAAGACCTTATTTGCATTACAGTCTGTGTCAGTAAAGGTGTAAATAATGGGCATAGCTTGTTTTATACCTCCTAAGTAAGTTTTAAGGCTCCAAAATAGAAGTTTAAACGGGGGGCGTGGCGCTAGTATAGGCTTTGTTAGTATAATCCACAGACCTGCAGAGAACAATGCAGATATATTACAGCTGAGCCCTTACAACTAGAGAGCATTAGGCATTTATCCACTCTAGGCAGACACTGCACTATACACCTTATATACTTATAGCAAATCCAATAGTCTATAGACACCGAGTTTCCCGTTTTAACGCCACCCCAAGGTATAAGAATGACATCCGTAAATCAACGCAATGCAGATACTTATTTAAGTTTTAGCGTAATAAGAGGTAGGATTCTATAAACCAATCAAGTATTGAACCCAAAACACCGCGTAAGCTGCCTTAAGATCCTATAAAGAGCGGGAATAAGTAATAAATAGCCGGGACAAGGATATACAAGGCGGGCAAAAAACCAACATAAAGCTAGTATTTAGTAGAAGGGGGATTCTATCCCAAAGCGTTAGATTAATACCACTTAATACTACAGCATCTCTTTAATTCTGGTGGTTAGCGCAGCTACTAGGGGAAAGTTAATAAAATACGCTAACCACCAGATGCGCCAAGATACTATAGTTTGCCATATAGCCCTCCTATCCGTTGGATAATTTGCTATTTATTGCTTATTACGCCGCTTATATATAATCTGGCAACAGTAGCCATTGCCGCCAGCCTACCTTATCTTTAAACGTATCGCCCGTAGGAGCTTATAACTACCCTTATACCCATTTGTTTTCGTTCTCGAGGCCTAGTAAGATAGATGATTCCCTTAAACCAGGTTCGATTTAAATGCCAGCCATGGCAAAGGCGCATTTGGCGAATTCTACTGGGAATTCTACTACTAACTTTGTTTTTTTATGGTATTTATGGCTTTCGACGCTTGGATACCAAAGAATATAAAAGACAAGATAAATGGATGCGGCCTTCCCACTATTTATACTTTGTCGAAGATTGCGAGACTACTGCATTATTTATATTTAACTCCGTCCACTCTCTTCTAAAGCAATAGCCTAGTACCTTTGCACTAAACGGTCACTCTATTGTCACCGCGACTGTGCCGCTAAATACTCAACTATATTATGCGAAAGTATGGTCTGGTATACCTAAAAAGCTAACATTTTTTGCATTTAACGCGTAAGTTAATATGCTTTAGAGTTATTTTACCCCTACTTAAATCAGCCGAGCTAAAGCGAAAAGGCTTTTTTAATAACAAAGTATATAGCGAAATGTCTATCGGCATCTATGGTTCTATTAGTACTACGGTACTTCACACTATAGTTACAAAAAAATTACTAAGAGTAATCTACTTTAATAGCCAATTAGCCTTACTTACTACTATAGGATCCCTTAACTCCTAGATAGTAGTCCTAGGACTCCATATACCTATTAACCCTAGGTACGACTATAGATATAATAAAACGCTTAGAGCTCATTAACTATATAACCTTATAAAGGGTCTTAAAATCGACGGAGTCATAAGAATAAACACAGGATTTGAAGTTATACTCTACAACTATTCAGATTCCGGGGTATAGGAGATTATTACTAGTAATATTACAGTCCCTAAAAACTAGTAGAGGGAGAAAGACCCCTCTCTACCTTAAGATCCACATAGAACTTCGCCACTTGGATATAGCAATCTGTTTACAGCACAGAATTCATAGAAATGGGTTAGAAGCAGTACCTAGCATTATAGCCAATCTAGCGGCACTGGCGGTGTGATAGAAAAGAGAGTCAAACTAGATTTTTATAAAATAGTAACTTTCTATAATCCTTAGCTTCGCAGTCTAAGCAGATCTCATTATAGGGGCATTTTCGGTTATAACACGTACCAAAACGGCTGGGGTTTTCGCCAAGGACATCGCCTTCTAAATATCAGTAAGGCAGATGCAAGAATAGTACAAACTTAGTTAAAACATACAACCGCTAAGGTAAACATACCTAGCTTAAAACGCTCGCCATATTCTAGAATCAATTAGTAAGCTTTAATAGAAGTGATTATAGATCATTACTATAGCCGTATAAAGGAAATACATGCAACCCTTTAATAAAAAGCTTATTCCTCTAATAATACAAGCGCCATCCTAATTAAAGTTTATAAATTAAGCCACGCGGTTCTTTACCCTTATTTTCAATATCCTTCAATTGCTAATCTTCCCTTAAATTTAATTATAGACCAGACAATAACGCAGTGCGTTACCGCTTATACTAAGCATATTAATCCGGATACTCTAGGAGAATTTAAAATACTTATTAAAGAATCTATACACAAGGTTATGCTTAGGCTTTGCACTACTAAGTAGAAATTATTTAAGTAGAGTAAAACACATACTACTAACTTACTTAAGGCTACCATGGATCATAGAGCCATTCAATCCATAAAGTCTAGCATCGATTTACTAGAAGAAATTATATTTTTCTATATAGAGACTGCCTCAACCATAGAATGGCTTGGCTGGGGAAAATGGTATAATTACAAGGAAAAGTGCAAATAAAATATAAGTCCTTTTTGCAAGCTAGGAATGCATAAAATGTCACCAAAGCTCACCATATAGATACAAAGGTTATGTGGAGTTATTAATAATAATTATTGCTGACTCTTTATTATTTAGGAACTTTGCTATATCCCTATATGGCTAGTTATCTACGCACCTGGAAAGCATCAAGGTGGAATTTATAGTGGTAGTATGTTATCTTCTAAAGAAATGCGTAACTTCTAGAAGCCAAAGTGTTTAAGTCGTAACGATTTTAATTATAAAGGTGGACGGGCAAGAGAACCTAAGCATTGATTTCTAAATATGCTATATAATAAATCCAAAGAAGCATCTCCTCAGTAGCTGCTATAGCTTATTATATACAGCTCCCTGCCTCAAGCCCCGATTCTATAAGCTTTTAGGGGTGAACCAGAATCTACTTATGCCAGCAAATAGTAAACAGGCAGCAGGTGTCCGGCTAGCAGTAAAGGTGTCGACTAAGCGCCGATTACGATTATCGTTCCTATACATAATTCAATTAGCTAGGTTAAAGCTAGATCAAAAGTGCCTATTATCCGCCTAACTAGTCAGGGATGTATAGAAACGTACCGGTTTCAGTGTATTTAAAACGTTTTAGCTGTGCGGGTTTATATAAAACTAAACCTTGTTTAGTTTAAGATGTTTTAAACCGTTTTATACGTTTAAGGTTTTCCCTCCTGGAACCTATAGCTATGTTCACAACCAGCTTCCACCCCCCCCTTAAGGCGAGCTACGATTTTTGTACGCTATTTAATTTCGCTTAATCGCCACCAACTGTATATAGTAATTGTAGCGAACGCCTATGGCTGAACGCAAGGGCCATTTTGGTTTTCTGGGAGAACTGTCAACTCCTCCCTTTTAACGACTTGTTAAAGTTTCTTTCCTTCCCCTTTTGCCTACGCCTACGCCTATGTTGTGGACTTACAACAGCTGCTAAAACGCGAATACAGCGCTCAAATTTGTTATTATCATAGGGGTAAAAACTTCACGGTATTTAACAAAGATGACAATAGTTACTGTAGAGCGTAAACAGCTTAAAGTTCTTATAGCCAAGCATAGGCGTTCGCTACGATTGCTATATACAGTTAGTGGCGATCAAGCGAAATTAAATAGCGTATAAAAATCGCAGCTCGCCTTAAGGGGGGGGTAGAAGCTAGTTGTAAACATAGCTATATTGCCCTAGAACCTATTGCCCTAGAACCTATTACCCTAAAATCTATTACCCTAGAACCCGTTACCCTAGAACCCGTTACCCTAGAACCCGTTACCCTAGAACCCGTTATCCTAGAAACTAGCCGCTCCCAGTTACCCTTTATTCTTGTATATATAGACGTAAAACGTATTAAAACGTTTAATATGAAACTAACATAAGAGGCTATAAAACTGAAACTGAAACTAAAACGCGGTATTAGGTGTTTCTATACAATACTATAACTAGTGTATATATATAGAGGCTCTAGAGCCTTAATTAATAAGATATAGTTCTTATTCCTAATCTTCCGTTTAATAGAAGGTAGAAATGGTTTCAAGATATAGAGCTAGAGAGCCAGAGACTGCAAAGCGAAAGACTATCCTTAATACCAACTATGCAAGACAGAGGATTGCAATAGCTATAGATACTATCTCGCCCCTCCTAAAGGGCCAGAATAAACCATCTCTAGCTTTAGAGATCTAATTCCAGCTACTAGGTAAGACAAGTTTTAGAGATATTAGCGAGACATTAATACTATATCAACATTAGATTTAATTTTTCGAGGTATAATACTTACCACTTATATAATTTATATGGAAGTCCTATTATAGGTAATAGTGGTATTCAGCATCCTAAGCACCATCGACTGCTAAATCCACATAAGTAGCATCGCGCTGGATGAGTAATATGGATAGAACAAATAGGACGTCCAATCCTCACCCAGCCCAGACGTTGTTAAGAGACGAGATTAAGCCGCGGGACGCTATAGGCAGTAGACTCAGATTCGATATACATTCCAGATTATCTCGTAATGCTATAAGCAGCGGACTTGGATTTAATATACGTCCCAGAACATCTTGTAATACTATAGGCGGCCCTAGTGGCACTAGCTAAGCCTACTAAGGAACGTTAACAACCGGTCTTATATTAGGGTCGGCCCTGCTTACCTATTATTTGCCTTAAGTCGGAAATATAACTGTTTAGTTAGTGATCTACTATACGTTTAACGTTGTTGGGCAGCTATCAAGATTATACACTATTAAAAAAAAGTTAAACATTTTAAACTTACCCATAGGCCACTAAGATAAGTCAGGTAAGGTGCGTCCAAAAGTGCTACAGATGCAGGACAATATACGTAAAAAATTCCCTACAATAAGCGCTTTGAGTTGGTAAATATCACTAAAATCGCGTAGTGGGCCAGAAAGAGCCTTAGCCACTTAGCGAGTCATCCCTACAGGAAATATCTCTTAGGATGCCCCCACTAACCTATAATAGAATGGCTTAAATCTTTACACCATCCATTTAAAGCAGAATTACGCTTCTACTGCAAACTTATATAGGCTATAACTAGCATAAAGATAACACTTTTATAGGGGATATTTAATAGGAAAATGTTTAGAGAGAGGTTAGGTATAAGATAGATAAACTCTATTGTTTACAGTGTTTAGTATTGCTGGACACATTTGCAGCAGCCATATGCCATTCCATTTTAGGTTTAGTAGGGGTATCCTAGGGACATTGTCGTCTTAGGATGTCCTTAAGCAGAAGCAACTACCCTTTTCTACAGCTCTTAAAGACTCCTATAATCCTTCCCAGCACTTTTAAAACATCTGTTTATCTTAGATCTTTAAATAAATATACAGCAGTAAGTAAACCATTCTTTTAATACCTACGGCAACTAATAATAGACGCTAGACTGTATAAAACGCTATAGAACAGGGCTCTATTTGTCTAAGCGCTCAATATTCTATAGAAGTTTTAAAGAAGAGCCGAAACAAGTAGTAGTCTTTATATAACAGAGCTTGCGCACTAACCTCATCTTCTGCCTTACTCAATGGTTTCCAAAAATTTCTGTACTAGACTCTGGTAATACCTAGGCACCAAGACCTTCTAGAGACTAAAAAGAACAGACAATTATTCCTTAAAGGAGGATTGTAATAGACTATCAGCACCCTAGATACCTGTAATCTGGAACTACTAGTAAAGTCTTTAGCCAGTTAAAGGATTGTTATTAGTATACCCTATCTAGCAACCTATTTTTTTATGGATTCTTTTATTTGTAACTTAAGGGGTTTAGAATCCGCTACTAATACCTCTATTAAAACAAATTACCTTGCTATGCTGGTTTTTAGATAGGCATATATTCTATCTATTAAACTTATTAAATTGCGGGAAAAGCCGCTAGAGGGGAAAGTGCAATACACAGACAACATGGCTAAAATAGTAGACAACGGCCATCCGTTCAAAAGTGGCACTACCAATATCGCGATTGGAAAAGTTAATAATACAGAGGTATGCTAGTAGGCGGCACTCCTTGCTCTAGGTTATGGATAGAAGGTAGTTATAAGGCGCTCTAACCGTTTATATTATCCCCTATAGTTAATACACCTTGACCGAAACCTAACTCTTAGACTTTATTGCTCCTATACTAAAAATCCATTAATACGCTTACCCTTGTCATCTCTAACCTTAGACGAAGCTTTTTAATACCTCCATAACTTCTCCACGCGGTATAATCTTAAGGATTAATTTATTGCCGTATTTATCGCAGCCTTAGTGTGGTCAATAATAAAGTAATAATAAATGATAAAATTATTATAATTGATCATTATTAATTAAAATAATTATAATAAAATCTATATTACGTTATCTAGGTAATACACTGGCCTAATTCTAGTATTATTCCGTTAGGATTAATGATTAATAGTTATTGATTAGTAGTAGGTCCGTATATAGGTAGTGCACGGTTTATATAGGTGTTAACACTAGCCACTTCCCCCCTTTAATACCCTACTTTAATACCAACTCTTTAAGCACTCTATTTTTTTAACCGTCTCTACTCCAAGCTTCATTCTTTCCCATAATATCATACGACGCCTACCAGAAAAAACTCTCTTAGGGTTATCGCTTATTACAGAAATTAATAGAACTTTAAATGTAAATGCTGAAAGCCATAGCCAACGCTTTTATTACTGCTCCTACGCCTACTACTAAATTGCAGAAACCTTAGGGTTATATAGCTCTCCAGAACAGTAATCCTCATACTCGTCCTGGCTTGCTAGACGGGTATACTTGTTATCAATATCCTGCTTAATACAATTAAATAAGTCAAGCTGTTCTTCCTATGTCTTAGATTTAGGCTCCTTCTTATATAATATAGAAACTGTATACTCGTCTTAGTACTTCTCCTAAAGGTTCTTAATCCTTAATAAGGCGTCCTTCTGCCACTTCTCTAGCCAACATCTCTTGATATAATTTATACGACGCTTAGGGTAAAGAATAAGAGCAGCTGCATAGAGAGGCAACCTATTAGTTTCTATGTAGTACTTATTAAACTTTACCTGGTAATAATTGATTCTGGAAACAAAGGCCTTATTAGCACAATATAGTTTCTATTATAGCGTTAGTTTTTGTAAGTAAGAAATGCGGATAGACGTACAAGAGCCCTGTCTATATACTTAATAAGAATGTCCATTATAGGAAGCACTTGGTTAAGCATTATATTATCACCTTATAATTTCTGAGTTACTTTCTTAAAAGGTGCGAGGAACTCTAATATTATATAAAGTAGTTACCAGTCTTGTAGAGTAAGACTATCCTTTAGGAGCGTTAATAAGTTTTCCTCTATATACTTATTAACCGCACTCCTGTACTAAAGCGCCACAACAAGTATATAAAACCAGCTGTTCCATTGCGTATGGTTATTAAGTAGAATCCTTCTCCCTATATAGCTTATAAACAGTTTCGTACGTACAGCTAAGGAGCGTATGTAGACAATAATATTATAAAGCTTGCTAAGTATACCTATACGCCAAAATACGTCTTGCTTGTCCTTCTTTTCCTTTTTATTAAGTTCCTCCCTACTCTCCTTATCCTTTTCATACAACTCAATTTGCTTAACGTCGATAACATCTTTAAATAAGAATGCTTGGACAGCAAGATTAATAATATAGCCTTAGTAACGGATCCGCTATTGCGTGGGATCCTATTTAATATCTTTATCTTTAAGGAGATACTGACTAATCGTACAGCAAAGAGTGTTATTTATACTAGAGTTATTGGCAATAATAGCTTTAAGCTTTTATACAATTTCAAAGTTCTTTAGAACTGGAAGTAGAGCATCCTATTAATCTGCCCTACTATAACTAGCTACTATGCAAAGAGCAAAAAGAGCCTTTATTTACTCCTCCTGGTTGTTAATAAAGTAAGCACAGATTGCAAGAAAAAGGTAGTTATTTAGTAAGGTCTAGATATTAACAGCAAGATAAATATTTATTAACACAGACTGGAGCTTTTTCCATACAATATCCATTTATAATTGGAATGAATTATTAATTATTTTAGCAATAGTTATATAAGATACTGGGATATAGCTTCTTAATTCCGGATTTAGGGCCTAATAGAGTATATAGAGTTCTGGCCACTTAACCGCCCGGAAAGGAAGATTATGTACAATAATTAAGTTAAAAAGAGCCTGCTTAATAACATCCTTATTAAAAATCTTCTTTAGGATATAGGAATTAAACTTGGTTATATTATTCTAGGCAGAAGCTTTATCATAAAGTTACTTTAATTTCTTATATACTGCAACTTTGGTACTACTGTCGCTTACTTCTATAATAATTTAATGCTTCAACTTTAGATAATTCCAGAGGTTAGTAGTTAATAATCCGCCGTATAAGCATTTAGAGTAGTAGATAAGCTTCTAGCCATTTCTATCACGCTTTGGCTTATTGGCGTTCGGTTTATAGGAGTATTCATAAACTGCGGACCTTATATTCCTCTCTTGTTGTGTACTAGAGTCCTTAATCAAGTCAAGAGTATTAGTAAGAAGAGAGGAATTAGCTTCTGAAGCCATAATTATATATAATACACAAAGAAACCAAGAGATTTAATATTTTTCTCTATAGTGGGGTGTGCTAAGATATTATTAAAATTATTGAAATAAGCGAGTAATAAGCGATAAATGATTATTAATTGATTTTATCGCGATAAGATTTATTACTAACTACACTGCGTAGCCTTAACTCTTTCTAAGCAGAATAGATTTGGATCTGCTATTAAGCTACCTTATCCACATATACCGTCACCGCCTTTGGATTGTGCCTTGGGCTCTAAAGGCCCCAGTTCACTTATCGATAAAGAGCATCTACCACACTATATAGCTTTCAGCTATATGCCTCATGCGATACCTTCAGCTCTATACAGGACATTTTAGGAGCCTGGCATGGATTGTAATATAGCTAGCGAGTGGCTCCATCTAATTACCAACGAAATTATTCCCTTAATCAATAAAGGCAACGTATAGGGGACTTTTATCAAGATAATAGCAATCCATAGACCAAACCTTGGGTCTTTATAGCTAGGATTAGCAATTACTAGTTTGTTACCAAAGATAATAATACTACTTAACGATCTGCCACCAACTTTGCCTAAAGCGGCAGTCTAGACACAGTCAGCGCAGTTATTTATAGACCATTTGAACCTTTACAATAAAGCTTATATTACGCTTAGTAATAACGGGAATCAGTTAATACATCGCCAGGATAAATTACGTCTCCTTTATATCACCAAGATTAATGCTAAGAGTTACCCACATCCCCCTCTTAGCCCCTGGCCGCCTTTCGGGGTTATACTAATTTAGGATACTGCAATTAAAGCTTAGTGCCATATGGGTTGCCGCCACAGCTTGAGTTATAGCTATTAGAATTAGCAATTAAAAAGCAGGGTTTCCTTTAAAGATCTTAGAATCTATAAATGCAGTACTAAGCCGAATTTATAACTGGTAACACCAGCGCTATCTCATAGCGTTAATATAAACGCTACTGCCACTCATATATCGGAAAATGTCTCATAAATTGCAACACAAAACGTCTTTACATGGCCTTTGTTTGAAGGAAGACGACCCATAGATCGCCATATTTTTAATTATAAGTGGCTAAGGGACTTGGATAGCAGTAATAAGTCAAAAGACAATGTTTCGGCTACCTTAAGCCTAGGCAGCTTTATAGAGAGTTAAACTTAGTTTGCTCTAGGGCGTATAGGGGTCTTAGAGGTATACAACTGCGAGATCTCTAAGTACACTTTTATTCTGGTCTTTTTACATTGTACGCCAATCCAAAAAATCTAGCTAGTGTTGCAGTGTTTATAGGTATTATATATTTACATATCTCTTTTTTCTAATTGTTTGGATTAGTATACCAGCCAGTTTTACTTAAAAATGACGACAAGCTCTAGTAGATCTAGTACTTGCCGTAAAAGTAATTATAGTTATTTAAATAACGAGCACCGTTACCAAAAATGCAACTATTACGGGTGTAATATAATGTAGAAAGTGTGCCAATCTCGTAGGCATCCGCAGTATACGCTTTATAAAGAATGCTTTAATTATCCAGGTTCTAGTCCGGATAGGACTAAGCCTAGAGGTTGGATTAGGGTAGGGCTGTCTAAAACTAGGGCATAACAGCAACTGGCTAGAGGGCTTATTTTCCTATACAAATTCGGTAGTTGTAGAAAGAAACGTCACTTATAATTATTAGTAGATGTTATAGTATGCAATTATTTATAGCCCTAATAACTTACTATAGACCGCCCTTATAAGCTGCGTATTCCTAGCCATCTTGTTTACTATAGGTAAAATTGTTTTCTACGAATGTCTATTCAAATGCGGTCCATGTAAAGCGTACAAAAAGGTATTTAACCGCAATATTAAGAGGTCGTAGTGGCTAAAGAGAAAGTGCGATAACGGTAAAGGTGGAAGAATTAGATATAATTGTAATAAGCTTCTAGGCGATAAGGTATAGATAGTTAAAATAAAAAAAGGGGTTACAGATCAATATAATTTTCTATATAATAGGTTACCTTAGTAAGCCTAGACGTGATAGTCCTCGCAAGCTTAGACAATAAGCCCGAACAGTTAACTAATAGTATTAGGAGTGTTACCTCAGCAACCTTAGACCGTAGAATTAATTAGCGGATATCGCTAACCTTTTTTTAACTTTCGTAAGATCTATTATTTATATAGAAGCTGTATATAATCTTTAACGAAATTGTTAAAGCCACCTACTTAAGGTCTAGGGCTGTATATAGGCTTAAAATAATCGTAAGAACCAGCTCTATAATCGATAAACTTTTGGGCTTTATATATATAACGTCCATTACAATATCTGCTAGGTTGGAGTCCTTAATAAACGCAATTTTTCACTAAATCGAAATTGATCTTAACTTTGGGCTATTATAGGCTGATTTTAACCCAATATCTATAAAATATCAGGTCGTCTCCCTAATCGATAAACTTTTGGTAGTATTTTAAGCTATTATAGTTAAGAAATTCAACTGCGAATATTAGGGAAATTGTAAAAAATGTTGGATTTCTTAATAAACGTTGCGGAACACACTTAGATGTGATTTCGATTTGTGCACTATAGATATAGTTAGTTACCCGCTTACGGGCCAATTAACTCCGCGGTTCGTTATAACAAAGGTTCCCACTTTATATTATCGCGATGTAATTTAAAATCTATATATCCCTATCCTGCCTTCTCTAGCTTAAGCTCAGTCAAACCTACCCTAAACTTACCGCTATATCTAGCTCAAACTGTTGGATTCTAGTTTTTTAGGGACTAATATTATCTAATGCTAAATATAATCACCAATTACCTTGTTTCCTTTAGACTCCTAATCCTAAGATTGTGACGGGCTTGTATAAATGCTTCTGAACCAAAGCTTGTAAATTGCTACTATATAAGAATACTAAGCTAAGGAGAAGAAGAAGAAGAATCGTTTAGGGGTAGTAGGTAGGCATGTCGTGAGGGCCGCTAAGGCGCTAGTAGTAAGCGGGCCAATAGCGATTTTGCATGCCGGGTATGGAAAATCCTGATTAGTTAAATATGGCCGGTAACGCGCTCTAGTACCGTTATATTACCCCCCCTTCCTAAAAAAGCCTGCCCTTAGGCTTTGTCTAAGTTCTTTATTGTTGTTTAAATTATTATAGTTATCTAACCCCTCTTCCTAGCATTTAACCCAGCTATTTAACTTGCGTGGTGGTCTAGGGAGGTCTGGGTGGGCTAGGTGGAAATCTTGTAGCTTATAGGGAGAGTACTTAAAATTGGATGTGGGGTATCATTCTGGATCTTTGTTATGACCTACCTAGCTTGTATGGTATTTTAAGGTACTATGGTCCTTCTTCACTGCTAAGATCTCTTTGACTTCCTATTCTTTGTCCTCTGCAATCTAAATTGGTGGTAGGGGGTTGTTGTACTGTCTAGGCAATAGGTTGTCTGTGGCCTTCCGCAGTCGGTCTGGAGAGAAGATAGGGTGGATCTTTATTAACTCTGGTAGCTTAACCTTAAAAGAGTGCCCTACCTTCTTAGGGATTTTATAGGGGCCAGCTATTTGGTGGTCTAGCTTATGGCTTGGCCTCTGGGTTTTCTAGTTCTTTGTTAACACCTATACCTTATCTCCTATATGGAAGTCTACCTTGCGGCAATATTGGTTTATATTAGACTCTTTCTTCTCTTGTGCCCTTTTTATAATTGCTTAGGCAGTCTCCTAGGCCCTATGTATTCTCTTAGCAAATATCTAGGCCTCTTTATAGCTAAGGCGTTCGCGGGCCGTTATATATCCTATAGGTCTATCCCAATTAAAGAATGTTTGTGGCCTATATCTATAGAGTAACTTAAATAGTAACATTCCTATACTATTATAAGGGAGCGTGAGCTATGTATAGTCTATTATAGGTAGTAGTTCCGACCAGTTGTCCTAATAGTAGTTAATAAAGGGGTGAAGTTGCTAGTTAAGGTACTAGTTTATAATCTTGGTTTAGCCGTTGGTCTAAGGGTGAAATATAGTAGAGAGCTTAATCTTAATCCTAAGGATGCGGCAGAATTTGTTCTAGAAGTCCGATATAAACTAAGGTCCACAGTTAGAGATAATTAACTTGGGAGTGCTATAGATCTAGTAGATGTTGTCCACGTATATATAGGCCATGTCCTTTGCGGTTATAGTCTTAAAGTAAGGAAGGGAAATGGCTTGCTTACTTAGTCAGTTAACTACTATAAAGGCTATATTATAGCCGTGTTTATCCTTTAGGAATAATTTAAAGTCTATTATAATATATTGCTAAGGGCGTTTAGGGACTGGTAGTAGTTACAGCCATCCAGGAGTTTGGTCTCTAGGGGTATTTGTGTGTTTGCAAGTATAACAATTTCTAATAAATTGTTCTATATTGGACAGGAGTCCTTGCTAATAGTAATAAGGCGATAGTAGTTGGTAGGTCTTATCTCAACTAGGGTATACCATAGAGACTTAATAGTGGGCTTTATAGATCAGCTCTGTTTATAGATTGTTAATGTCTGGAACTATAAGCTATTCTTAGTATAGGAGTAGTCCGTCTTCTATTTCTAAACTAGGGTTACCCCCTATAGCTTAATCGCGGAGGGCTTTTAGGGATTTGGCTGTGCGGTTTGCGGTTAAGATATAATTAATTAGTCCTATTGGTTTATCTAGGGTCTTTCCTTTTATAGGTACTACCTTATTCTGTTTAGAGCTTAGTTCCTCAAGGATATATAGGTTGAGTTGTTCAGTATAGAGGAGGGTGCGTGTTTAGTGCTAAGCCTTTAGCTTATCTTATGGCCCTATATCCTATTCTCTCTAGGTTAGGGCGTCAGCCTTAGCATTTTGCCTACTGGGGCGGTATATAATCGTAAAGAAGAATTAGGAGAGTATTTTAGCCTACCAGGCCTATCAACCGGTAAGTTGTTTTGTTGTTATAAAATACTTAAAGGCTTTATAATTGGTATAAACCTTAATCTAAGAGTCTATACTTCCAAGCTCTACGCGCCACTAAGATAATAATTATATAATAGCTAATATTTCCTTATTATGTACTTCGTAGTTGCACTTAGCTAGGGCCATTGTTTTTAAGAAGAATGTAATAGGGTACTATTCGCCGTCTAGGTATAGCTATAAAAGGACTCCCACTACTACCCTATTAGAGGCATCCGTTTCCAGCATTAATTTAAGGTCTAGGTTATAGTGATAAAGAATTAGGGAGGAGACAAGTTAGTCCTTTAACTCCTTAAAGGCTTTTATATAGTTATTGTTAAAGATAAAAGATATGTCGTTCTTAGTTAGTTATATAAGAGGCTTGGCTATAATTCCGTAGTCACAGATAAACTAATGGTAGAAATTATAAAAGCTAAGGAAGGACTAGATTCCTTTTATAGTATAAGGGGGTTTCTAGTTGCGGATTGCCTTAACCTTCTCTATATTAACTTTAATTCCTTCTATACTAACAATAAACCTAAGGTACTTTATACGTTTTACTCCAAATTTACATTTTTTAATATTAACTTATAGGCCTGCATTCTATAGTCTCTCTAGGACCTTCTTGACATGAACTTGGTGCTTAAGTTTATTGTCTAAGTATATAAGAATATTGTCTAGGTATACCATACAGAATTTATTAAGGTAGTTAAAAAGAACATTATTTATATACTGTTGATAAGTGGCTGGCCCATTTATTAGTCTAAAAGGAAGGACTTTATATTTATAAGACCCGTAATAGGTGCGGAACGTCGTTAGGTTTTCTAATGCAGGGTCCATTCTAATTTGGTAAAAAGCTTGGCGGATATTGAGCTTAGTAAAGATTTTGGCCCGGCTTAGATATGTAAGGGTTTTATTAATTAAAGGAAGAGGGTACTAATCCTTTTAAGTAATAGCGTTTAGCTTTTGATAGTTAATATAGAAATAAAGGCTTTTATTAGGTTTCTTTATAAATAAAATAGGGGAAGTAAAGGGAGCCTAGCTTAGCTTAATAAACCCTTTATAGAGGTTGTTAATTAGGTACTGCTTTATTGCCTTTAGTTCCTTTGTAGTTTGCTGGTAAAGGGGGCTATAGCCTAGGGAGTTATTGGTCTCTAACTGAATCTTATAATTATAGGTTTAGTGGGGGGGTAGTATATCTAAAGCTGCTTTTGAGAACGCGTCTTTATGGTTTAAGAGGTAATTAAGAAGGAGGCGCTTAACTAATTCCTTATTAGTTTCCTCTACTGGCACTTCTTCCCTCTTGGTGATGATCTGGTTAATTTTATATAAACTAGTAGTAAAGACTTTGTTGTCCTTCTAATATATATTAAAGTGGAAACCTATAGCACTGATTGCCGTGATGTCTACTATAGGGGTATTATATAATAGTAGGGTTATCCGTGGCCTTAGGGGCTTTTGGGGTATTAGTGTTGTCCTTATTCCTTTTAGCTCTTGTTATATCTTCCAAAGGTTGTTCTTTATGTCCTATTGGTACGTCCTCTTCCCCATTGGCCGGATCTCTGCAATTTGGAAGTTGTCTATATTAGTGTCTGTTTTACTTCCGTAAGTAGAGTCCTCCTTGACTGTAGTCCTTTGGGGGAGTATTCTTATTGGTACGGAGTTCCTGCCGGCTTTGTGGTGGGCATCTTCTTAGGTGAAGGCTAGGTTGCGGTTCCTGACATCTTGCTAGTAGGTGGGATTAGCCTTTGTGGCTAATGTCTTGTGGTTGGTGCGGATTTCCCTAATAAAGGAGGGTAACTTTAGTCTATTCTCTAGCTAGACGAACTGTCTTTGTTAAACATTTAGCTAAATATTAAAGTAGGACATCTATTTTTAGCTGAGAATTATGTCGTATAACCCTAGGTCTAGGATGTAGAAGGGGATGCTAAACTAGCGTTGTCCATTAATAGCGATATGTAGCTTTAAAACGTGGGTAACTGGTATACTGGCTTAACTGTTGTAGCCTTTTACTTAAATAGGCTTCTCTAGTTAGGTAGTATTTACATTTAAGAACTTAGTAATATTATTTATATAAGTAGTGTTTATAAAGGCAAAGCCATTTGCTCTAGTGTTAATAAGGGCAGTTGTATTAACTTTATATCCATTTTAAGATACTGTATATGGAACTGTAAAGTGTTTTCCACCTATTAGCTAACTTAGATTAATCTCTTTAAGATTAATAGGATACCCTAGGGGGGAGTTTTTCCCTAGGGTTCTTCTTTTTTTGACTTGTTGGATGTTTCTTCTTTCTCTATCTTCTTAATATCACCTATATCCTTTAGCTCTGGGCAGGACGTGGTAAAGTAACTATTCTTTCTGCAATTAAAGCACGTGACTATGGTAGGGTTAATTAGGGTGTTGTAATAAGCATTGGTTGAAGGTATAGTATGTAATAGGTTAGGCGAGGTTTGTGGGTAGGCAGTTATAACTGCTTTTAGTATAAGGGCGGTCGTAGTTTGTCTTCCAACGCTAGCTCCCATTGGTGTAGTGGATAGGTTACAGTCGCTATAGGGCCGCTTTGGTCAATTAGAATGAGTATTAATTTGTTTTAGTTCTAAATCCAGCAATAAATATTGGGCTGCGAGTCTTTAGTAGGTTGGTAGGTTGTTTAAGGCTACCGCGATCTTCTCTTATAGTCGGACCGTTAGCTTGTCGTATAGGTCCAAATAATAGTTCTTAGGGGGAACCTAGCCTTCGCCTACTAGGTGTAGGAATTGAGTTTAGAACTTAGTAAAGGATTGGTTCGATTTTATTATTAGGTAATTATAGTTGTAATAGGCATCCCGTACTTTATTTGGATTAACATAGATAGCAGCTAGATACTATATTATCTTATTAACAGATGTAAACCAAATAGGTAACTTGTCCTTAAACTTGGCCTAAAGGTATTGCTGGGTGTCCCCAATGGTTTAACTAAAGAGGTAGAGCATTTTAGCTTCTTTAGAGGGGAAATAGTTGTGGTTAATATAAAGCTTTCCTTATACCTGAATTCTTTAGTTCTTAAAGGTCGGGTCTATACCGTCTAATAATAGTAGGGGGTTAGGGAGCTTAACGGACTTTAATTGCTTTATTATTATATCCGTACTCTCTAGTGTATTACATTTGGTTAAGCGAATGGGTTAACTAAAGCTTTATAAAGGGGAGGCTGGGCTGTTTTATAAGGCAGTAAGGCTTTCTAGGATCTCCTTTAGAGTCTCTTATATACTTTAGGCTTAAAGACAATTGACCTTTTAATTGGCAGCAAGGGCATAAATCTGCTCGTGTATACCTGTAATGTTGTTATTGTCTTTAATTTCTAATTCTAACTGGATCTTGTGTTCCTCTTAGGTAAAGGCAGGTCTTTTAAATAAGCTTGCTTTAAGTGCTATTATTGGCTTCCTAAAGTTTATCGGAATTATACGATTTGGTTTTAATTCTGGGGTTCTTTTGGGGGTATAGGTTAAGTACAGTCTAGCCTATAAAGTGGGATATTATTAGGGCCTTTTCAGGCGTGGTAGTATGAGTTTTTTAATGTCTGAGTATAACGCGTTAACGCGTTGTTGTAGACAAAGGTCTTCTTTTAGGGTGGGATATTATTAAGGCCTTCCCAGGCAGTATATGGAGAGCTTAGTATAATGTAACGGGCTTGTATAAATACTTCTAAACTGAAGCTTGTAGATTGCTACTATATAAGAATACTAAGCTAAGGAGAAGAAGAAGAAGAATCGTTTAGGGGCAGTAGGTAGGCATGTCGCGAGGGCCGTTAAGGCGCTAGTGGTAAGCGGGCTAATAGCGATTTTGCATGCCGGGCATGGAAAATCCTGATTGGCTGAATATGGCCGGTGACGCGCTCTAGCACCGTTACAAAGATTCTAACTTGCTTCAGTAGCACGCATTAGAGAGAAGAAAATTATATAGGCAAATCTAATAGAAAAGAATTTCCGCAAGGCGCTTTAGCGTAATAAGAAAATGCCTATAAAGACTTAAAGCGCGGAGAAGAAGCCTATAGAAATTTAAAATACAGAGTAGGAGCCTCTTAGTATATCACTTTACTGCGTTATAACAAACCATACTAACTACGGGCAGTTAACATCTAAATTAAAACGTTTAATTACGTCAACCTAACGGCGGCTAAAAGCGGTTTAGCTAGGGATTTAAAAGGTACTTTAACGCAGACTCAATAAATAAGAGGTATTATATTATATAAAACCTAAGTAGCGAGTAGTATAGATATAAGGATTAATGCGCCAAGATAGCACATTTTGAATAGGGAGATTAAGACACAGATTGCAATGATCTAAGTTTTTATAGCGGCATATTATAGGTTTGCTTAAATACCCATAACTTAAAGTTGGCGCGTAATAAGGTTTAGTACAGCACTCCCTATTTAGTTATATACTATTTTTAATACCCGTGAGACTAGTGATATAAATGGCGTTCTTTAACTTCTATACTCTTGTTTCTCCCATAGTCAAGTACTCTCTTTGTTTAATAATAACCATAGGATTTACAATGTCAGTCAACCCTATATATAAAAACTAATTAGATTTGACTAAAAACGGGCTTCTATAAAGTTAGAAGTAGCAATTTCAAATTATCTATTTTTAGTAGCAGTGCAGTTCCTCTAGCGATTAATACGTGCTCTAGAGAGGGCATATTTAACAAAGGGAGAAAGTTCTAGTTAACTATCTGCTACGGCTAGAACATTGGCTTTAGTACAGCTTCCCACAGCTATGTAGACCTTAGAATAGTTGCCAAATATATAACCTTATAACCAACTCTAGCAGCTAATAGAAACCCTTTTTAACTTTCTCTAACTCTAGTGGACATACGCCCGTATATCTATTAAGACACTATAGTCCCTTTCTATATAGCTCATCGAAACTTAACATAAAAAAGCATAACTAGAAAGACAGATTATAATTAGTTAGGGTAGTTAAAAAGTAAATCTAATAATTCTCTAAGCTAGAACATAATTTAGCCAATTCCATTAATTCTATTTATTTTAGTAGTTATAGAAGGAACTTAACTAACTTAGCTAGATTGTTACTAAGGTCCAAGGACCGCAAATATAAACAGCATAGGTTTGTAAACTCTCCAAACAAAATAGTATCTCATAACGCACACCATAGAGGGGTATCAAGTTTAAGGTATTTAGCCGTCCAGAAAAGCCTTGTTAAAAAATATAATTAGGATCCGCTATATAATGACTTTAGGTTGCTGAATCCCGCTACTATAGGTTTTAGGCGTAATTGGACCTTAAAACTAACGTCTATATCTTGTAAGAGTGCCCTATAGAAAGCAATATACTTTTATATCCCATCTTTAAAATCATCTGTTTTCCGTTCTAAAGGATATACTAAGGAAATAGCAACACCTACGACCTCTATATCGCGTTCCGCCGCTTATATTGCCGTGAGTACCCTCCTAAAGATCTAGCTAATATAATTAAGGGTATTCCTAGCCATTATATAGTAAACTAATGGTGCGCTATTCTCTTATAAAAGTTAATTAAATCTACGTATTAAGTAGGTGTCTCGCTAATCGCTATTATAGAAATTAGGGAGCCTAATAGTAATTTCTTAACAATCCAGGTTTTTAATAATAGTTGCCAACATTTCTATATCTAAATTGGTTTTCTAGATTTTGGCCTAGTTCTCCTAGAATAATATAATCTAGGGAAACACAGTTTAATTAATATAAGCTAGATTTTTAGGGACCTAGTAAACCTAACTTTATAGATCTTTTTTAGTTACCTAGTTATAGGAGAAGATATAAGCTAATATAATAGATATCCTATATACGCTTATTAACAGTTCTATTGCGTGTCTAAGGTCCAGCTTGTCTATAACGATTGGTAGGCTTCCTTTGTACATAAAGGTATTTATAAAGGTCTAGCATAAGACGCGCTTAAGTGCTTTATAGGTCCTACGGACATCCTATAAGTAGAAGTTAGTATTAATAAATAACTATATAAGATCCAAGAGCTCTTCTGGAATACTATATATACTACTTATAGCTGCTGGCACGAATAAAGACTAAAGACGGGAGCGGTCTGTGGAGGGAGGCGTAGGAAAGACAATAACAGCGCTAATATAAGTGGGCTCGCCAAACCAAACAGGATTAAATGGCTTTGGAAAGATAGCAGAGAAAGCGAGAGAGACAGAGAGAAAAAGCAAGGGAGACGGAGAGAGAGCGAGGGAGACGAAGAAATAGGTGGATAGAAGGTAGGGGATCTACGTCTACCTAATTAATAAAGAGGAGAGCGCTAAGCCTAATAAGCGCCTGTGTCTGTACTCCGTAAAGTTTAATAAATAACATGTTATCTTGGCGGTATAATAGTAGCCCTAGTTAAAGCTAAGGTAAATTAGGTGAAGTCCACGCCAAAGCCAATTTTATAATAGATTGGAACTTAAGGGCTTCTTAGTAGCTAAGAGCCTATTATTTATTATCCTAGGGAAGCTTCCTTTAATTACGTAATAGCTTATATATAGATTCGTTTAGAGCGACGACTTTACCTTATAGAGTCTCCACCTTATAGTTTAGAGATAATTAGACTTAGAGAAGTATATAAGATATACAGTAAGGCAAGATTATAATAGGATTTTAAAATAAAGAACAAAGCTCCCCTTATAGTTCTCCTATATCTGTCTAAAGTTAAAAACTGGGATACTTTACTAAAATTAGGAGGTTTTATTACAACTTTATAGATAAGAGCACTGCTTTTTCTAACTTATATACACCTAAATATCTACCATTACTATAGAGGCATCCTTCCTGCTAAGTCCTAGTTTCGCATTAATTCTCTAGTTCTATACTAGCTAGCCTTATGCTAGATTAGTTCGCCTTTGTAAATAACTATATCCAGCCTAATAATGCTATATTATAGAGGTTCTACTTTAACAACCTTAAATTTAACTGCCTATATACCGCAATAAGCTATAAAGCTATCTCCTTTATATACTAGCCAGAAGGCTTCTTAAAAGTATAAAGCAAGAAATTTATTAAATAGTGAACCAGTAATGCCTTAAATAGTATCCATAAAAGGGCGAATAGCAATATACTAGACCTTTAAAAAATAAGTTAGCAGTTAGTTTTTAAGGAAGAGATAGATATATAAATCTAATATTTAAACATAGGTAAACAGAAATGTACTTATCCAGCCTAATCTAAAGATTGTATCAGATAACCTAATTTACCTTAGCGCTGCTATCCTCTAGATCATTGTCCTCTAGTATAACTAAAAGGGTATATTTTCCTTTTTCCCCTTTAACTAATACTGTACTGCTATAGCACAACTGGAGATCTCTTACAGTATTACTTAATAGGGTAATAATGGAACTATCATTACTAAAAGTGTCGGCAACGCTGTAGAGTTTCTTTCCTTAGAATTAAACCTTTATAATATAGCTTAATACTTATATTAAAGAATTCGGCCTCCTTTCCTCCGCCATCTTATTAGCCTACGAGAAATATCAGACTTAAGTCAGATATAGAAAAAATTAACCTTACACTAAAAGGGGGGACCTTTTAATATCCCCTATAACGAAAATTTCCTTTAATCCACATTTTTAGTATTAATAATAGATCTAAGTAGCAAGACGTAGGAAGTTATTAGACATAGGTTTAGGTGCTCTTAAAAAGCCCTCTTTAGTACACTATTAATTTAGTCAAGGTATAAGCCCAATACTATTTTTAGACCTCCTCAGCTTCCAAAATAGTTACCAGATATTTTAGAAATTTAAAAGGGTCTAACAGAATGGTAGATATTATAGCGTAGGAGTAGTAGGGAAATGCTAAGTCTTATATAGTCCTTCGCCAAGAGATCCCAGCCTCCCATACTAAGGAAATGCCCAGACACTATACCTAAAATCGTTAAGCTATCCAACGTCACCAATTACTTTTTAAAATAGCTCAAGTTTATATAAGTTCTCGACCACTCTTACTAAATAAAGGAAGTTCAATTTAGGCCCTATTCCTCTTAGCTATCTATGGGTCTTTTCTTATCTAGAAGGGCCATATTTTGGTTCCTCACCGGGTTCCAGTTTTTGGGCACTTAGTATATCCCCTTACAAGTAGTGTTCTATTGTTTAATTATCCATCGTTGCTAGAAGAAGGGCGTATAGTTTAAACTATAATTTAGTTATATTTGCTTATATAAAGGAATGTTTTAGTTGCTAATACTACTAAAGGTTCGCGCTGAGTTTAGTTCGCAGCTTTGGCTAGCAGCAATACTCAATCTAAAGGATGTACTTAGGTGCCGGCGATATGCCAATTAACACTTTATTCCGTAAGTTAAAAAGGCCGCTTAGCATTATTAGTGCGATAAGTTAGCTACTAGCCAATTTTTTATATTCTCTATCTTTCTTACTTTTCCATTCTTAAAACACCAGTATACTGTCGGAATACTCTTAGAGCTTACGATTTGTTATCTTAATACACTATTAGCATTCCTCCTGCTACCGCCTTATACTTATTTAACCTATTAACCGTTCCTATTAATAAATACCTTAGGTCGAATATTACCCTCCTATTCTATTAGGCGACTAGGCGTAACTCTTCACTATATATACTTATAGGATAACTCTTACTGTTTAAGGCGAGTGCATAAAGCCAGTTTAATATAAGATAGAGACATACCTATATAAGAGATGTTCTTAGTTACTAAAACTAGGCTCTCCTTATAAAGATCCAATATATAATATAAGTCTAAATCAGCTTCCTTCTAGGAAAGGAGGTTAGTGCCTAGCATACTATAACTTAGGGGTAGCGCTTGAAGTCTACCAAGTTAAATAGGTAAGGCGGGCCGTACTCTATTCCCATATATACTGGCTAAATATTTATAAATAATAGGTAGATCTTTTTAGCTAGGTCTGCTAATATAGAATAGTTAGGTAGCAGGCTCTCTAATAAGAAGGAAATTATAGCAAATTATTTTAAATAACGCTTAGGCGGAGAGGCAGAGTTAGGGAAAGAAGGAAAAATAGAAATTTTTAGTAACTGTAACAGCTTATACAATTTTCGGTAACTATAAAAGGGGAAAAAGCCATTTACGTACCTAGTTGCTTATAATAACCTATAAACTAAGGGGCCTAGGGTGAAACGCTTTTAGCTCTTAAATAACCTCATTTATAGAGCTAAAGTCGCCATTCTAGCAACTCTATATTAACTAATCAAAGGGAATATTTGCAATATTAGGAAAGTATTTATTTATATACAGCTCTTTAACCTACCTATACCGGTCATCCAATGCTTTAAGCTTGTGGTATAGTGGTCTCCTAGTAAAAACTTTGTAGATTATATAACTAAATACAAAAATATCTGTGTGTTGACTTACTCTAGGCACTAATGGGCAGTAGCTAAACTATTTATAGCAGGAACCTACTGGTCCACTATTAATACTGCAGCCTTTAAAGTTAATTAACTTTATATAGCCATCCCTTGTTAGAATCAGATTGTTATATCCTATATCACTATAAATAATATTGCAATTATGTAAATACTAATAGCCTTTAGCTACATATCTTAGCTAGCGAACTTTCGTCTAAATTAGTATCTTGTTTACAGAGGAAGCTTGACAGATATTCCGTATAGAGTTGCCTCGCTTGAAAATAATAAAGCCATCCGTTTAGGTATCTAGTAGCTTTGCAACATTAGGGTATAAACCAAGCCGCTAATATACTTAACGTTCAATTTTACCCCTATTACTGTTGTAAAACTCTTTTAGCACTCTCTTAGGATTAATCCTATAGACAACTCCTAATTTCCTAGCGGCAAGAAATTGTACCGCGTTTGATGATATTGTATTAGTGTGTGTTTTGCTTAAAGATTGTAGTTTTTTAAGGCATTTAGTAAGAAGCACCCATAGAAGTAAGAAGAAGGAGAGAAAGGATCTTATAGCGCATAGGCATAGTCCTGGGTTAGACGCCATTTAATGCCTAGATGGAAAGGGGCGTTTAAAGGGAGTTTAGGAGGTAAAGGGAAAGAGGAATATATTATTAGACTATAGGGCGGCGATTAGAACTTAAGAGAAGCAGTTTAAAAATAACTAGAGGAGAACAGAGATAATTTAAATATATACAGCAAGAGTAAGTTGGACTTGGGAAGCTTTAGAAGAGAGCGTTATCACTTATCTTGCTAAGACTCGCTAAGCCCTTTTCGGATCTTTAAAGCTGTTTACGCTCCACAGTATCATTATCTTTGTTAAATATTGTGAGGTTTCCACCCCTATAATAATACCAAATTTAAGCGCTATATTTGCGTTTTAGCAGCTATTATAAGTCCACAATATAGGCGTAGGCGTAGGTAAAAAGAGGGAGGAAAGAAACTTTAGTTATTAAAAGGGAGTTATATCCTTTAATCTTTAGGACAGTTCTCCCAGACAACCAAAATGGCCCTTATATATAGCCATAGGCGTTTGCTACAATCACTATATACAGTTAGTGGCAATTAAGCGAGCCTGTGTACCGAAGCGAAATCTACTTTTTTTTAAGGGGGGGTGGAAGCTAGTCACGCCTATAGCTGTACAGAATAAAGGTATCTATTTAGCTTGCTACCTACCCTCGCTACCCCGTTATACTCTCTCATCAATACTTCTTACTTATACGAGAATAGCTTATTGCCTAACCCATTCGTACCTCGCTCTTCTATCGACTAACGCTTCTAGGTTTTGCTCTAATATAGATTCGTTAGGGTCCCTCTCTTAGAAATCCCTCTAACTTTAGAACCTTATCGCGACGTACCCGCCTAACTTCGCTAATAACTAGCTTAGAGATATAACCAGGGAGAATAGATTCCAAGAACTATATAGCTGCATAATATATCCGGCATATATTATCGCTGTACAGCATTTATCATAACCTTTATACATTTATACGTTATCTGCTCTGCGCCTAATCTTTGGCCTTTAAGAATGAAGGGTATATAAGTCTAAAGAGGTGCTGCTAAATGCCATTAGGTATAAAAGTAAGGCGCTACCATGCTGGCTAAAGGCCTGGTTTCATAGGAAGTTCCACCTAGTATAAACCTATATATATACTGGTTATTGCTAATGCTATAGATAAATGGATCAAACTATCAGAGCTAGTTATGGCAGAAGAGTAGCTTCTTTTAATATATACACTAAGGGAAAGAATTAACCGCCCTAAACTTATACCTAACCAGTTTAAAGCTAAGAAAGTCCTAGGGATTTTATAGGTATTAGCTTCCTTAGCTTAAAAGCTAGTAGGCTTACTATTCCATTGCCAGAACAATCTAACTAGGGCTTTTACTTATTACAGAGTTTAGGTAGATTGTTATAAACAAAAAAACTAAGACCTAGACTTAAGCCATTAGTAGATCTTTATTAAGGTGTTAAAGTTTCTAGACGGAAAACCCTATTAGCTCTATATCGCTTAGAGCTAAAATACAACATTATTAATATAAAGGCTAGTCCGCGAAGCCGACTTACTCCTCTAAGGCAAAACTCTTTGTCTAAACTTTTAATTAGGGGCGCTTTTATTCCTAGAGGCTATATGGCCTATACATAGGATTCTTAAATCCCTCTACTAACAGCACTGCAACTCCTGGTTTAACGTTAAGCAGTTATAATCCCTGTTAGGTCTTAACAAAGCCATATCTAACAAGCGTTGGCTTCCGCCTTTAGAGGACATAAATGCCTATACTCTAAGTCGCTTACTAAGACAAGGCAAAGGCTACCTTTACAATCTAATTAACCTAATTGGCTGACAGTCTAAGGCTTGCCGCGGTAATGTACATATATATAAGGGGGTACTACGAACGGGCCAAACGCCCTCCCTATTAGTATATTTACAATATAGCCCAGCTACTTTATCTAAAGACTTGCTTATTTGAAAACTATACTAGCAGGGAAGGTATCTGCCCCGTTTATAGTACCCCCTTATACTAGGGGCAACGAGATAAGTTACAAAATCGTATAGTAACCTCCCTAATATATATGTTTGAGATCACATTAAGCTTTTAATCTATCTATCTATTTTACTGACTATCCCATCGTCTTTATATATATTAAGTATCGCAAAGAAATCTAGGTAAGGGCTAAACAGTCTAAATATTATTAATTAGAGCGATCTAATTAATCCTATTAGCTAACAATATAACCCCAAATACAGCAATTCACGAAAATCATATTATAATACACGTATTTGTCCTAGTGGACTATAGGCACCCCATAATAGCTAACTCTACAACACGGATTAACGCTTAATTAGAGAACTTTCGCTTCCTTAACTTACTAGGCAATATCTAGGAATTAGTATACAATATATTGCTACTACGCTCCCTATATCTTCTAGCATTTATAAAGAAAGGTCTATACTGCTTATACCAATACTCTATAAGCTTGGTTAACACGTAGATAAGGTCTAAATTTCTACGCAGGCTTTTAGTTATAGCTTTATTCCGCTATTAGTTTTAGCTAAACAAATATCCATAGTTCTAGAATGTGCCCGCGATCTAGCTGGAAAAGCTTTATAGGCTAAATATTTAGGCATTATTTAGCCATTGGAAGATCTATCCCCTAATAGGGATAGAAGTAGAACTATAAAATTAGGAAAAGTAACAGATCCCAGAAAAACGTTTTGCGGAGCTTTTCTAGAAATAGCTACAGCTCCTCCTAAACTTGAGTTCAGTATCTTTAGAGCTAGATGGCGACAAAGCGTTGCAAGACGCACCCTAGGGAGAAGTTATTTACCTCCAGTACCTTAATATACTTAAAGCCTTGCCCAAAGCAACCTTTATAGCAGTCGAGATTATGTGGTATAAGGACGGTAGGATAGGCTCTAAGGTTATAACGGAAGTTAAACGTTGTTATAGGCGAGATAACGGGAGTTAGGTAGAAAAAAAATACTCTTATAGAACGTCCTTGTGGGGTTGCCAGAAATGTATAGAGGAAAATCGGGAATGCAGATTATAGGACCAAGAATAGTGGAAATAGATATAAAAAAAGCTTTAAGCGGAGTATAACCAATTTTTATTGTTTTTATTGTTATATCTGTAATATGTACCTCTGTTTTAAGTGTTACTATTGCTATTTTTTTATAATATTATTAATTTGATTTAAGTTACCGCCTTAAGTACACCTACTGGCGTACATAAACGGTCATCTGGTCTACATATATTTTGGATGCCTATACTAGGATAACCTTCTATTACATATAACTATCTATTCGTAAGCTACTAGTCAAAGGGACCTAGCTAAAATGCAATTAAGGGGGTCTTTGACTTCTAGCGCCCCATTACTTAATAATTAATAGTATTCTATTTCGCTAGTGTCTAATGCCCAATGTCTCTATTTCTTGCCTTCTCCGTCCGGCTAACCTGGGTCATAGTATACCCACACGTTGGCTGGATTCTCCTTCTGCTTTCTCATAACTGTCTAGCCTTAGTGACACTAAAATGAGCCATTTACCCAATTCCACCTCTTGCTTTACTAAGCTGCAGTTGCATTGCTTCTAGGAGTACTAGATTTACTAGTATTATAATTTCTTGCGCAAGGCTTATATAGCTTTAAGCGCTTTGCTAGTAGACTATAATCTAATATAAACTTATCTATTAATGTATCTAACTCTTAATGTGCGGTTATGCTTGCGTTTAAGACCTTATTTAGTGTAATTCGAGATTCTTGGCTTAAAGACCTGCTTACATAAGGCCCATCCAACGAAGTTTAGGAGGCTTAAGCAGTAGCTTCACTTATAAAGCTAGAGACTATACTAAGGTCAGTTAATCTGGTGGATAGCGCTCTAGTAAATCTATTATTTACCTTTTTATTTGTACGCGTAATTGCCTTATCTCTCTACTCTTTCGCCCAATCTTACGCGTTCCTAAACGCGCGAGCTCCCTGCTGGAAGGTTTTAGGATTTCCAGTTATACCCCAGGTGTTTATTTAGGTTATATAGTATTTAGGCCGACCTCTAGGACTAGTTAGCTAAGGAGGGTGGCTAGTATACATTTTAAGGGTGCCACCGTGATAGATTAATATAATGGTGTAGGCGTTGTTATTATATACTAGTTCGTCTTACCTGTATAACTAAAGATTATGCATCCCTCTAGTACCTAATGCACTGTCATAGCTGGCCTGTTATCTAGCTACAGCTAAAGATCTATCCGGCCCCTTCACCGCTAGGAAAAAGTTCGGCACTATAGAAAGATTGTACTGCGTTAAAGGAATAATATAGCTGCTAAGTTCGTTACGGACTCGTCAGTCAAGTTGTTTAGGACGTGCGCTATAGTAGTGGTCCGGGTTACTAGGTATAAGTATGCCATCTATTAGATAGTTAAGGTTTATAAATAGGATTCCTCCTAAAACATATTTAGCGTCCCTAATATCGCCTTTAATAATTGGAATCACTAATTCCGCCACTTATTTCTCTTTAAAGGCATATACATCCGCTTGTGTAAAATTTTTGAACTCCCTACCAGAAAATTGCGACGGCAATAAAGAGGGTTAAGGTTACGCCAATCTTTAGTTAATCTCTTCCCAATTATCCGGCCGTAACGGGACTCGACCATCTGGGTACTCGTATTAATAGGGGTAGATGCCACCATTAATAAGGTTCTATTGAAAATTATAATTATAGGGCCAGGTGTTTCTAGTGGTTATAGTATTCGTAGTAGGTTTGGTATTTAAAGTAGATATTAAACTCCATTTTCGACCCTAAGAACTTAGTGTGGTTAATAATAAAGCAATAATAAATGATAAAATTATTATAATTAATCATTATTGATTGAAATAATTATAATAAAATCTATATTATGTTATTTAGGCAATACACTGGCCTAATTCTAGTGTTATTCCGTTAGGATTAATGATTAATAGTTATTAATTGGTAGTAGGTCCGTGTACAGGTAGTGCACGGTTTGTGTAGGTGTTAATACTGGCCACTTCCCCCCTTTAAGACCCCACTTCGATACCAACTCTTTAAGCACTTTATTTTTTTAACCGTCTCTACTCTAAGTTTTATTCTTTCCTATAATATCGTACAACGCCCACCAGAAAAAACTCTCTTAGGGTTATCGCTTATTGCAGGAATTGATAGAACTTTAAATGCAAATGCTAAAAGCTGTGGCCAACGCTTTTATTGCTGCTCCTGCGCCTATTACTAAATTGTAGAAACCTTAGGGTTATATAGCTCTCCAGAACAGTAATCCTTGTACTTGTCCTGGCTTGCTGGACAGGTATACTTATTATTAATATCCCGCTTGATATAATTAAATAAGTCAAGCTGTTCTTCCTATATCTTAGATTTAGGCTCCTTCTCGTACGATATAGAAACTATATACTCGTCTTAGTACTTCTCCTAAAGGTTCTTAACCCTTAACAAGGCGTCCTTCTGCCACTTCTCTGGCCAACATCTCTTGATATAATTCGTATGACGCTTAGGGTGAAAAATAAGAGCAGCTGTATAAAGAGGCGACCTATTAGTTTCTATATAGTACTTATCAAACTTTACTTAGTAATAATTAATTCTGGAAACAAAGGCCTTATTAGCATAATATAGTTTCTATTATAGCGTTAGTTTTTGTAAGTAAGAAATATGGATAGATATATAAAAGCCCTATCTATATGCTCAATAAGAATGTCCATTATAGGAAGCACTTGGTTAAGCGTTATATTATTACCTTATAATTTCCAAGTTACTTTCTTAAAAGGTGTAAGGAACTCTAATATTATGTAAAGTAGTTGCTAGTCTTATAGAGTAAGACTGTCCTTTAGGAGCGTTAATAAGTTTTCCTCTATATACTTGTTAACCGCACTTCTGTACTAAAGCGCTATAACAAGTATATAAAACCAGCTGTTCTATCGCGTATAGTTATTAAGTGGAATCCTTCTCCCTATATAGCTTATAAACAGTTTCGTACGTGCAGCTAAGGAGCGTATATAGATAATAATATTATAAAGCTTACTAAGTATACCTATGCGCTAAAATACGTCTTGCTTGTCCTTTTTTTCCTTTTTACTAAGTTTCTCCCTGCTCTCCTTATCCTTTTTATACAACTTAATTTACTTAACGTCAATAATATCTTTAAATAAGAATGCTTGGACAGTAAGATTAATAATATAGCCTTGGCAACGGATCCGCTATTATATAGGATCCTATTTAATATCTTTATCTTTAAAAAGACACTAACTAATCGTACGGCAGAGAGTATTGTTTATACTAGAGTTATCAGCAATAATAGCTCTAAGCTTTTATAAAATTCCAAAGTTCTTTAAAACTGGAAGTAGAGTATCCTATTAGTCTGCCTTACTATAACTAGCTACTGTGTAAAGAGCAAAAAGAGCCTTTATTCGCTCCTTCTGGTTGTTAATAAAGTAAGCACAGATTGCAAGAAGAAGGTAGTTATTTAGTAAGGTCTAGATATCAATAGCAAGATAAATATTTATTAATGCAGACTAGAGCTTTTTCCGTATAATATCCATTTGTGATTGGAATAAATTATTAATTATTTTAGCAATAGTTATATAAGATGCTAGGATGTAGCTTCTTAATTCCGGATTTAGGGCTTAATAGAGTATATAGAGTTCTAGCCACTTAACCGCCCGGAAAGGAAGATTATGTATAATAATTAAGTTAAGAAGAGCCTGCTTAATAACGTCCTTATTAAGAATCTTCTTTAGGACGTGGGAATTAAACTCGGTTATATTATTCTAGGCAGAAGCTTTGTTATAGAGTTGCTTTAATTTCTTATATACTATAACTTTGGTACTACTGTCGCTTACTTCTATAATAATTTAATGCTTCGACTTTAGATAATTCTGGAGGTTAGTAGTTAATAATCCGCCATACAAGCATTTAGAGTAGTAGATAAGCTTCTGGCCATTTTTATTACACTCTAGCTTATTGGCGTTTAGTTTGCGGGAGTATTCATAAACTGCGGACCTTATATTCCTCTCTTATTGTATGCTAGAGTCCTCAATTAAGTTAAGAGTATTAGTAAGAAGAGAGGAATTAGCTTCTAAAGCCATAATTATATATAATACACAAAGAAACCAAGAGATTTAATATTTTTCTCTATAGTGGGGTGTGCTAAGATATTATTAAAATTATTGAAATAAGCGAGTGATAAGCGATAAATGATTATTGATTGATTTTATCACGATAAGATTTATTACTAACCACACTAGCAAGAACTAGACTAGCTTAAGCTTATTATATAATTAAGAGGGCTAACGGGTTCCAGGTACTTAAGAGAGAATAGTTAGCCCTAGCACTAGCAAGTATCTAGCAATATATACGCCCCTTAGGTCTAATAGGTCTGGACCACTATGTCTAGCAAATAGCTTTATGTTCTTCAATCGCCTTAGTACACAATAGTAGAGGAATTCAGCGGTAGATTGGATAGGTTGGCGATTTTTCTTTAGCTTAGCGAGAGCGCGTCGAGTAACAGGCCGGTGGGGTTGTTAGGACAATAAACAGGGCAGGCTTGAAGGAGCTTAAGTATTCCTTTGGTCTAGCTCTTTTAGCGCGCGTTTAGTCAACCAGATCTTTAATAAGTTATTCCAAAATGCTGCCGGTGGTTAAGATTCGCTAGAATAGCTAAGCCTTTGCTTTTTTGATAGAGGCTGCAATATTTTGTTTAGTTGAAGTGGATACTGCTCTAAATATTAACGCTTGCGTAGGTTAGAGAGTTGTGGTTTAGGCATATAGCAATCTTTAACAGGATCGCCTAATTCTCCTAGGTATTAAGATAGATCAAGGGCAGGTAGGGAGCAGCGCTTATATCCCACACTGCTCGCCATACCCTGCGATGTATAAGATGGATAGAGTTTGCTACATTTAGGTAAAGTTAGACTGTGCTCCTTAGCTTTAGTGGTGGTAGCGTAAATAGCGTTCTTATATTGCCGCTACATTTAAAGCTAGAGAAAGGATGTGGGTTAAAAGGTTGACGAGAAAGGATACAACCAAGACTTGGAACGTTTAGACGCATACATAACACAGGTTATGCCGGTTGGCACGACCTATAGAGTTATAGCCAAGAAAGGATATCGATAGCCATCCGCCCTTGCCTGTGCTATAGGAGGGCACATTCGCCTCTTACAACGGGAAATCATTCCTATGGTAAGGCTCCCTATTTTGTGATAAAAATATGGATTAACCCAATTTCTTATTATAGCGGTTATTAAAAAAATTTATTATTCTGATGTACGCCCAACCTCTTACACTCTCTTAATTTAAGCTAAAACTATTTTTGCAGGTTAATGAGGCGTCAGCAATTAATTATTATAATAAAAGGCCAAATTGCCTAATGTAAGTACTCCCTATAAGCTCTATAAAACCAGTTTAGCTAATCTCTATAATAATAGCGTCGCCAACATTATTAGTAATAACGACTCTATTATCGCCTTATTAAATAATACTATAAAAAGCTCCCAGCTATTTTGTGGCAGTAGTTAAAGGGTCACGAAGGTGTCCCTAATTAAGAGTCTTAAGCTAACTTATATCTTCAACGCTCTTTCTAAGGTTTAATTCTGTGGCTGCCTTATCCTTCCATTTACTTAGCTCTCAAGTCAGTTTACTATTTTCCTCTCGCAGCTCATTAATTGTTGCACTAAAACTGCTCTCTGGATGCTTTAGTAGCCATAAGGAAATAAGGAGTAGTTATAACCTATTATATAAAGCTATTTTTGTATACCGATATTATGTCGTCTTGTGAGTTTGAAGGTTTTGCCCTTGTAGCTATGGGTATGACCGCAAATGCTGTATCAACTCCTTCGCATAATTATAAATTCTGATAGAAATGGTCACTTATGGTTTTTAAGAATAGATGACTTTATTTATTTAGAATACTTTAAGAATATATTTAATAGTTACAGTTATAGTTTTCTAATAGAGACTTATGCCTGTAACTATATCCCTATTAAGTGGACCGGTATTCCTAAACCCTAAGTAATAAAAAGTGATATTATAGTACAGTTATTAGCAAGATTGGCTTCCGCCTTAGGAGCTATTAGAAGTTTTCCTTTACTCTTAACTAGGGTTAATTATCCGCTAAACCAAATCTGGTTAAGTTGGGTGCCTTATTATAGGCACCTAAACTAGCCTTACTTTTAGCAACGTGTCCTTTTTAAGAGACTTTTAAAATAATATTACGTCTAAGAATACGGATATTGCTAATAAAAGTTCTTGCACCTTTCTAATTAGGAAGTTTGGCTTACCGCCTACTAAAATATTATAAATTCTATTACTAGAGGCTTAAAACTTGTATTTAAAGCTTTAAACAAAAGGAAATATATAGGCGATTAATTAATTAATTAATAAGCTAGGTATTTTCAAGGTTATAGGCTCTATACAACCAAAGGTTCCTGCCCTATACTAGCTCCTTTACTAACTCTATAAGGTCCTTTAAGCAGTAACCTCTTATTACTACCTTCTTCCTACTTTCTTAAATTGTTTATAGTTATAGACGTTTGATGTTTTAGAGGCTTTAGAAGACGATTTACGCTGTTCCGTTACCTATAGCCTTTTTAGAGGTAGTAGTAGGGTCCTTCTTCCTTACCTACTTTCTTATAGTTTGATTTACTATACGCCACCTAATATTCGCTGCTTGGTGTTAATCCTCCTACCTATCTAGAGCCTATTACTCCTGCTGCTACCTAATTTAAGGCTTTATAAAGCTGACTTTAAACGCTACCTTCCTTATATTTCTGCCCTTTATATTTTAGTTAGTTTTAAAGTTTAAGCGGCTAAGGAGGAGGCTTAATGGGTAGTAGAGGCTTGAGGGAAGGCTTATTAGAGGGGTTTTGATTAAGTAAGCGGCTAGAGGAGGGCCTATTTATATTCGCTATTGCTTAAGCTCCTCCTAAGCCTTCTACTATCTTGCTTAGCCTCTGCTCTAGTTTTTGGCGCTCCCTTCTTTATAGTAACTCGTTTAAGGTATATCTAAGCTGGTTTAATTATATTTAAATTAGGTGAGTTACCGGGCTAAATAAAGTGCTAAAGGCATACTGCGTCAAAGCAAGAGACTAAAGGTAGGCTCTTGTTTAAATCTCTTAGAGCCTCTATATTAGAAAAGAAATAGGGCTTATTTTGGCTCTACTAAAGGGGGGCCTAAAAATAGGCCCTAACGAGTTAGTCTCTATAAATTAATAGAGCACTTCCTTTATAGCAACTACAATTCTGACCTCTAAAGGGAAGGGCTAATATAAATAGCAAATCCGTCCTTCTATCCTTCCGTCTATCTATATTATTTGCATTTTAAAGCTTTATCCCACTAATCTTTTAGCTGTAGTATTAGGCCCCTTCTTCTGCTTTTTAGAGGCTGTTTATATTAATGGCTCTGGAGTGATTGGTTATAAGTTAGCATGGCTTAACTTACTATCCTGTTCTCCTAGTGTTAAGATCCGGTTTCCAAATTGCTACGAAAATCCAGAGTGCTCTAATGGTTGTGGCTTAGATTGTTAAGAGTATTTGAGATTAAAGTTAGACGGCAACTCGTTAATAACGGAACGGATCTTTTTTAGGAGAGTAAGCGACTCGATATAAGCCTCTACTATGAAATTATATGCCGTCCATCTCTCCTTACTGCTGAGCGGCAAGATATTAAAGGTGTAAATTAGATAACGGTAAGTTGTAAACTCGATTCCATTAATAATAGGGTAGTAGCCGTATAGCCGCACTGTTCGGTGATTGTGAGAAATTAAAAAAGTTAAAATTTCCCTATGGAGTTTATTCTCCCTCTTCGCTAATTTAAAAAGTTTAATAATGCCTCTTATCGCACGTTTTATGCTGTATACGTTCTGTTAATCTGCAATCTTAAGTCCCGTAGTGCCACATTTTACTTTGCTTGTTAGGAATGGAAAGTGTATATAGTAAGTGGCTGTAAAATACAATACGCATAAAGGATTGCCTAATGTAGGTTGAAGTTTGCTAAAATGGTTATCTAAGAAGGCAGATCGCCCAAAGCCAGCAGCGTAATCTGGCTATGGCCGAGGTTTTGTTACGGGCATAGAATTATTCCAGCCCTTGTTAACACTTTCAGCCAAAATGTTAAAACGTTTGTTGCTAAGGGTAGCGAGGATTTCTGCAGAGGGAACGAGCAGTTAAGCGATATCTTGAATAATCCTTGCTTTATTCTTGCCTTGCAGTTTCCGGCAAGCTTTGTTAAATGCCCTATTACAGAATATTATGTTTTCTGGAGGTGTATGCTTCTTCTTAAGTAATCTGCAATAGAGGCTCTTACTTCTATCTAAGATGCCTAGCTTATAATTGTCTATGTAGAACCCGCCTAGGGTCTAAAGCACAGTTTCGTAGCCTGGATTGTTATATGCAGCACTCTTCTCCTCTCTTGGCCTTTGGTCGCTTAGAGTTATAGGAGCGGTAAAGCTAGAGTCTAACTATTTGCGGCGAAGAGAAGGTGTCTTTCTCGCAAATAAGTATAACATATTGTTATTTTGATCGTCTTGCTGGAAGAATTCCTTTGGCCAAATATCTTCCACTGTCTAATATCTAATATGACTTCTCTTAAATGCGCTAATAGCGCTAGCTGCCTCCTGACCAAACGTCTGCCTAAGAGAAGGGCCTGCGGGCAAAGATTGAGGACGTTTTTGAGGCCGCTTAACTAAGATGTGATTTTCTAGGGTTTCTGCTTCTTGGGGTCGTTTTTGGCCCTATAATAGTAGGGGAGGCGGGCGATTCTGTAACCTAGCGGTTAAGTCAGCTCTAGGTAGTAGTCTACTAAATAAATATAGACGTACCTCCTCTGTTAAGAAGGACGAGTGTCTCTGTCTAGGCTCTCTATTCTTACTCTTTCGAAGCCGCAAGATGCCTTCAAGGCGTGCGCTTCTTTGGACTCGTTATAGTTCTTCTTTCTTAAAGCCTTAAAGCCGTTTTTCTATAATTAGATCGGACTGCTACTGTAGACTAGTAAAGGGAGCGCACCTTTATCTCGTCGCGCTGAAGACCGTAGTCTTCTTTGGGCGCCTACAGGTTCTTGACGGCTGGCCATGGTCAGTGGAATTGAAGGGGCTTGTATGTAGCCGCCAGGTTGGAAGTGAAATGGCGGAACACAGCTAATGGAATGCCAAGCCGGCCGGCGAGACGCCCCGCATGCTAAACTATAATCAGCGGAACTAATAATTCTGGATTTATTCTAATCACAAACCACTATGGCTTTTAATATTACTGGTACTAAGGCTGCTTTTAGTAATATAACCCTAAGATAAATAACAATGCCATAGAACGGAATAAGAGAGATATTATAGCTCCTAAAAAAAGGATCTAGAGCAACCTTATATAAACTCGCATACTCTAAGAATAATCACCATAGATAGTATAGATGTATGCGCTTTTAGGCGCCTAATCCCCTCTTTCTTTAAGAAGTACGTAACTTATTTAGCAAGCTGTAATTAGCTACTCTGTCCGGCCTTAGGTCCTTACTAAAGTTAGTATAATTATGGCAGCCTTAGCTAGCGGCTCTGTAAGTTTGTGTTAAGCTATATTGTATAGTCTAAGGAAGCAAGGTATTGTCTGCAGAGTTATTAATGCCTAACTCTGGTAGGCCAATCTGCCTTAGGCCTATATTACCTCTATTAATTAAGTCGATTGGGACTTAGAGACTTTATGTAAATCTGCCTTACATCGCTTAGGAGGTGAAGATTGCGTCTTTTAGATTGTATATTGTGGCCTTAACTAACCCACTGCTATCCAATATAGGCTTTATAGAGGCATAACTAGTACGATACACCTAGTGAAGATTATAATACTTTAATTCTATAGACCCCCTTTCTCTAATACTAGCTTCTAGTCTTTATATGCCTTCTAACCTAATGATAAGGCAGTTTAGTATAGATCCTAGTACGCTGTAAGCCGTGGGATTTAAGCTAGGCTTAGCTAAGATCTTTGCTACTACTAGTTATCTAGCCTCTTTGCCTACGTTAAAGCTACACTACTATAGCTCTCAATCCTTCTGAGCTGCATTGATTGCTAACATTAAACGGATAAATACTAATAATATGCAACTTGCTCCAAATGTTTACAATATCTTTTTCTATATTAGGTAAATACGTGCACCCCTTTTACGTTTTAGTAATAGATAAACGTCCCTTAATTCCCAAACTACTAGCTTAACCCCCCCATGGCTTTGATTTTAAGGGCGTGTCTTTATAATTACCTAGAAATTCTTATATCGGCCTTGGTCTCTAAAGTGGGTGGTTAATTTACTGCAGTTTTTATTAAGCTGGTATTCGCTAGAATAGAGTATTAGCTATATATAATATAATAATAGTTTTCCTTATATTGCAACCACATTTACTAGACATCTTTTTTGCGTTTTCTGGTACTTTATACACTAAGCTCTTACCGTATATTAAAGATAAGTACAGTTATAGTAAACCTGGGTGTAATTATATATAGTGTGATAGTAGAATAAAGAAGTAGGATATTGCAATAAAATGGGCCGCTGTGCTCTGATAAGAGGACTATGAAATAGTATATACGTAAATTGACTGCAAGATCTATTAGCACGAAATAGGCAGATGCATAATAGATAGTTAAAGTCTATAAAGACTGCAGCTGTAGTATAGACTAGGTCACCCTACGGAATCCGCACTATATATTGTTAAGGACTAAGGGAAAGGCTAGGATAAGCAGATGCAAAAGGGTGCACTAAGAGACAGCGTTAGAGTTGACTATACTACATTTCCGCTAACACATTATTATTATAGTAATGGCATTTCCTTATCTCTGTATAAAATGGCTCTGTTTAACTTTGCTTTCTTTTCTTACTGGATTCTAACTGTATTTTTAGAGGCGCTTTAGAGAAGGATGTGCGTACCTATCGATTTATATAAGAAGCTTAAAGTGAGTGGCACTGTGTTGACCCCACGTAAGGGTTACCTTAGTAAATAATATTGGCGCTACTAATCCTAGGCTTACCGTATAGTTATTATAGAATTGTAAAAGCATCTTAAGAAATAAATAGATATAACAGCAAATCTAGATATAAATTATAGTAGTTTAGAAGTTGTAACAATTATAGAGCATTGATATATAGGGGCCTATAAATAGATTTATCTATAGGAGAAAGCAAGTCCTAATGTTCTTAACTTAAATTATAAACTATTGCTTTAGTATCTATTAAAGTAGGTAAATTATAATTATAATTACATATTACTCTTCTGCGGCTCCGTTACTAACATCTAGACATCTACTTTAATCTCTAGCTATAGCAACGACTAGTAAGCTTAGCCTTGACGAACACTTCTTCCTCTAACAAGGAAAACCCTTAATTAAGTAACATTTATAAGGGTTTCCTATTATATGCCTTCTGGGTAAACGGTACTTTATAATTATTAGGCATTATTTTAGAGGGCTAGGCTGTAAATATGGCAGGTCCTATTATGTACCGCTAGATACTAAATCTAGTATTTAGAGATATGCGCTCTAATTGGCCTTCTGTAGCTTATTTAAATCCTTAATACTACCCGCCCATTTAAGAAATTCCTAAATTTGGTCTTCTTTATTCTTAGTCCCCCTAATTATAACTGGCTTTTTAAGGGCAGGCATAAATGTCTATGTAATTAACACTGCTATGTGAAGTGCTAATGGCCGGTTAAGTAAAAAATTATCCTTTAGGGTGTAAGCTGGAGTAGAGGTCCGCTGTAGTACGTTAACTAAGAATTTTAAAGTGTAAAATGTTGTATAAGGGCGGTCGAGTGTCAAATGCACGTCTATCTAAGCTATATAGTATAGAGTAAGCAATACTTATATGCCATAATTAGAGGTTATTAATTTAGGGGTAGAACGGATAGAACGGCCCTAAGAGTTTAAAGCGAATCTAAGCTGAGAGTTGTATTGGCTATCAAGCTTGCTTTTGCTAAGAAGGCTAGCCATCAAAATTATATGGCCAAAATACTCTGTAGCGATAGGTTTGCTATTAAACAAGTTCTGTAAACCCTCTTAAAATAATATAGGATGGAGGGAGGAGGAGGGTAATGCGCGTCTCTTTATAAACTCCAAACTGTTTATCGTAAGCTAGAGCCCATTATTAGGGAGCGGTAGTCCTAGTAGACGTAATTGATCGTAATATATAATGGTAGGGTGATTAAATATAACGGCGTTAATGGAGTTAAATATAAAGGCCCTAAAGACTAGCCGAGAAGCTGATTCTTTTATAATCCATTGGTTCTATTGCTTATCTAGATTATTACTCTTAGGAGTAGGTGCCGTATCTATGACCTTGATCGCTGTCTTAATAACCTGGTTCAGCGCTAGGCAAGTAGTAGAACGCTCCTAGAATGCGTAGGTTAAGTACCTCTTTTTAAAAATTTCCAAATAGAGGAGTATTGAGGCTCTCTATAAGTCTGTAGCTTGTTTAGGAACTTTATCTAGTTTCTTTCTTAAGTCTTTAGCTAGAAATTCCGCGAATAAATGGCAAGCCTAAGTAATATCCGGCGGAAAGCTTTTTAGAGAGCAAGATGCACCTATTATCCTTACTGCGAGTTATAATAGGTCTAAGCACGTGGCCAGGTTAAAGCTGTGTTTATGTAAAATTGGTACTTAAGGATGGAAGTAATTCCAGTATAAGTCGTTGTATTTGGCTATTATTTGCAGACTATATGCTAAGCGGAACGGTAGGGACAGAAGACTTATTATCCTTACTATCCCATTAATTGTTTACGGAACTCTTATATTAGGCCATGTATTATATATGCCTGTAGTCATGCTACCCTATAGGCCGAAGCTTATATTAATAGGTAGTACTAGGTATTGCTAAAAAGGAGATTAGACTTACTAAGCTAGTAGCAGTATTGGGGGGTTTAATATAGACTTGGTTACCTTTATACTTTCTCTAAAGGACTATGCCGTATAAGTTGTTAACTGTTAAGGTCTAAGAGTGCTCTTTATATAGGAAAGGAGTAAGATAGAGGGCTTTGGGTTTGACTGCTGTAACTGCTGTTAGCCATTTATATAGATGCTAATAGTAATATAGGAGTGCGGACCTGCCCAATTTATCTCCCTAATGTGCCTCTTCCTCAGCCCCTTGTATTTACTGCATTTGTAACCAAAATGCTACTCGCGATACCCGTTTTAATGCCATTTAAGTTAAGATAACTTTAAAAAGCTATACCCACACCCCCCGCATTTATAGAGCTTATAGTATATATTAAGATGCTCCCTTAAAAATAAATTAGATAAGATTTTAGCTAATAGCATCTATTTACTTACATAAGTGCTGTCCTTTTATGCGTTGGAAAATACCTATAACTTTTTATATACGGGCAATAAAATAACCCGTCCGCTCTATAAGATATTTGGTTGCTATAATAAGTAAGTAACGCATCTATAGTAGGCTTGCCAAATAGAGTTAGGTAAATAGTAAGGCGTGTATAAGTACCAAAAGTGGAACATTAAGGTTAGAAGATATTTATTAGAAGTTTATAAGACTAAAAGGGTGCTTTATAAGGAAGGAGAAGAATAGAGAAGTTAAAACTAAGGGGAAGAACCTAATTAACTTTCTATAAAGCGCCGTAAGGGTTAAGGTATTGCGCTGGAGGCTAGCACTATCTATCCTTAAGGATCTCTTGTAGATCTGTTAGGGTGTAGTCCTAAGAAAGTTAGGGTGGCAGAAGGCTTTATAATTATTATTTTATGGGCTGCGATCCTGGTATCCAATACGTGGCAGAGATAGAAGGAAATGGTGCTGGCGTTTATAGCTTAATTAAGGCTGGCTCCCTAATTAGACGCATTAATTTAAATCAAGATAGCTGGCTGTAAATTTGCATATTTGTATAGATTACCGTGGTAGGGCAAGCTTGAGGCGTATGCATTGCATAATGACTACTTTTATACTATTTGGCCCCAAGTCTGGCCATAATAAGGTTATTATAAGTACTAGCGTAGGCTAGGTAATTAAATAGTTGGCTATATTGCTCGTACTTAATGAGGTTTTCATATTACAACAGTTATATACCCCTAATTAACTCCGACAGTCTAAGACTAAGTTAAAAATATCAATTTAATAAAGCTGGAAGAACGCGCATTAAAAAACCTCTTTAGATCAACTTCTTATTATCCTCTAAGACTACCTCCTTATTATCTAAGACTATTTCCCTATTATCTAAGACTACCTCCCTATTATCTAAGACCACCTTCTTATCTTCTAGGAACTTTACCAAGCCTAACCCCTAATGCCACTTCTCTTAAGGAATCTAATAATCTATAATAGGAAGGCTATCTCTTAGATCCTTTAAATAGATGCTAATTATATAATAGTCTGAGCCTTTATTAGGTAAAGAGAAAGTCTAAAGCAAATTGTGTAATCCCTAGTACTCAACCTGTTCTAAGAGGTTAATTACTAACTAAAGCTATTATATAGTTCCTGGTGTATAGCTGCCTCAATTAGTATTATCTATTCTGTTAATGCAAACCCTAGTAGCTTCCTTTGCTTAATTAAGGAGAGTCTTTGCCTCTTCTTTCTATTTAAAATAACCCCTATCTAAGTATTTGGATGCAGCTTTGGCGACCGTTATAATTGACATATATCTACTACCATAACTACTAATTCTAGGCAATGATTCTTGATTAACAACAATAACTGGTATCTCTGTCATAGTGACGAATGGGGGTAGAGGATGTAGATTAGGAGAAGCATAAGGTGGAGCTGGTATAGGAGGCGGAGTAGGAGATATAGAATTACATAAAGCGAATGTAATTAGCTTAACTATTATGCCACTTAGGTAGTCGAGGTATACTAGAGGAAGGGCTGTACCTTCCTAATCTTTAAGCCGGTACCAACCTTCTTCTATAGCCTTAATTGTGTTCGTGTCTCTGCGGAGCCAGTATAAGGCCTTAATAATGGTACCACGCATGTCCTAGAATAATGGTAAGAGATATCTCCCGTCAAGTTTAAGCCAATATACCTAAATGGAGCGGCATGAGTTTACAGGTAACTTAACCCATAATTAACTATTTTTGACCATAAGAGTAAAAAATAGGGGCGGCATTATGACGATTCTTATAACTTTGCCTAACTTCTTTCCCTTTATATGCTTTATTATAACTCGTACTTAAGTAAGTGGCTAAATGATTCTTATCTCCGCATCCTCTAAATCGAATTCGTTATTTAAAATGGTATTACGAATTCGCTAATCCCAAAGCCTTTCTAGTATGAAATTTCGCATCCCCTAAACGTGGTAAATGTAAGTACCAGGAAGGTCTAGTTAGTTATACCTTATATATAATGCACTTGGTAATTAGATAAAGTAGAGAATTGCCATACGGATTAACGAGGGTAAATGTTAACGATAATTCCGCACTAACAGGACCTGCTGAGACTTATAACCTGCCTAAGGACGCGTAGTCCTTAAGAGCTTTTGCAGGAGTAGTGTATATCGGAGAGGATTCTAAAGGTATTATATTAGAGGCCGAAAGGCCAGGAGGCCGTAAGCCAAATAAAGAAAAAGTAGTTTGCATTTTGTGATGTTTCTTGTGTTTATAAACCTAATAGAATAAATCCAAGGGCGAGGAGCTCTCTATTATATCTAAATTTAACCCTACCTAATGGTAAGTGTAATTATAGGCTAAGCCAGCTAACCCTTCCCCTTTTTATATATATTAAAAATAAGCTACTATTCTGCCAAGACACCTAATACCCTATTTGATCTACGTATACTAGACAAGCTGTAATTGGTAAATATATAGGGATATTTAGCGGAATATATCTATTTAATAAAGCACTAAGCAGCTAATAAATGTAGTAACGCTACCGCTATGGGTTTCTTCTGCTTTATATACTGTAATTTTAAGGGTTTGATGCGCATAGACGTAAATTTATATTATAGTGTAAGCGGGCTTATCTAAAGACGCGGAGACTTTAAATTTGATTATATGCTGAAATCTTAATACTCTCTAATATAGATATAAATAACTACTATTAGGACTCTATAGTGGGTAAATGCGGCCTTTAAAAGATAGCTCTCTACTTGCCTTCCTCTATAATATACTTCCGCAAGTTTTAAAGATTATTACAGATTAGTCTCTATAAATTAATTAGAATAGATACTGTATAGAAGATATTAAATATACCTAGAATATAACTGCGTTAGGGCGTTTTTTTATTAATTCCAAGAATAAAGGTGAATAGATTATATCCTATATTTGAGTCCCTTTACTTCTTCTATAAAGAAGACAAAGAAACTCCTATTTAGACTTAGCGAAGAGATTAATTAAGTTGTAGGTAAGTATATCCGCAGTCCTCTTATCTATGTAAATGTGGAGAATTTTACGCAATATAGATTCTTCCGGGAGTATGGGGCGCTGATCTTGCTGCTTTAGTAGCTTTTGCTAGTCTTCTAGGGCTTATTAAAGAATAAAGTGGCCGTAAATAGCTAGCGGAAACAGGATAGACTAGGGAATAGTACAAAAGGAGCGGTAAAAATAGTAAAGTTTGACAAATAAGAGCTGTAGAAGAAAGCGACAAGGCAACTAGTGCAGTAGATAGTAAAGGTAATTGTGCATTCCTAGCGTAACGGGGCGGAATTAGCTCTATATATTAGGTCTATTCTTTAGGTAGGTTTGTTAGGAAAGGGATCCTCTAGTGGTATCTAGGCTTATAGTCTTCTGTAATAGAACTAAGCTATATTATAAAATATCCCCCTACTTACTTTATAATTCTATGTCGTATGTCTAATATCGCCTTCTGTGTCAGCTGGAAGAGAGATCCAATTTAAATACGCATTATAAGTAAAAGCAATGCAGTTTAGAGGTTAATACTTTCCTTTTCTTAGAATTAAGTGCCATAGAGGTGAAACTATTAGACTTGGTGTCCATTATTAAGGCGTTAAAAGCCCCTGTGCTCTTTTTCTTAAACGGGTATCTTAGGGATTAAACGATCGATCCGAAGTATTTAGAGCGTGGGGAATTGCAAAGCGAGGTTTGTATAACTCTGAGATCGTAATCGCCGAAGGCTTGTAGGTACTACGGTAGCGTCCTATTAAAGAGGGGAATGGGAAGTAAAGTAGTGTTTTAAGAATATGTTTTGGGTTTAGTTGGTGATAAATCCTAAGTTGGGATTTGTCGCCAACTAAGCCTAAATTAGACTTCTTCTATAAGAGACAAAGCCCCCGCTAATAGAAGGGGTCCTATAAAATCTCCAAGTTGTATACTACTATATTCATTCTTAATGAGATAATTTAGTTAGAGCGTATATAAGTCGACCTAGGAGATTACCACGCCATCTTCTAAATAGTGGGCGCTCTATTTGAGATACCAGTCTTCCCCGGACAGAGATTCCCAAGTTTCTGCTCTAACTTTATACTTTGTTGCCAACAGGCAGACTGGATAGTTGTACTAAAGCGACTTAATAAAGCCGCTCGCATCTACATGCGCGAAAACTTTCATTATAATTGGGATTTTTCACTTATATATAATTTCACAGATTCCCTGCTATTTTGTTATTAAGCAACTTAATCTAAGTCCCTTACTTTATAGCCGCGTCTATATCTCTTAAGCAATGGGGCCTGGAGCAAACCGGATAGAAGGCAACCACCCTAGCCAGGAACACTTAACCCTAGTACTAGCCCTTCTAGAAAGGGTTCCATAGTGCCCTTAAAACGAAAGACTATCTCTTATAAGGATTGGTATATAAAGGAAAACCTTCTTAATGCGGAGAACCATGGGCGTAATCTTAAGGCTATTTGTAAGAACTTTAATAGCATATTTTAGAAATTACTTAATATAAAAGCATTCTAAAAGCGAATAAGGGATTGTAGAAATAGAATTGCCAAGATTCCGTAGGGCTAGTTGTTTCCCCTAGATAACTTATTAGAGGCCTTAATAAAAGCTAAGAATGAGAAGTAGATTACCACTATAGTAAAACAAATTTAGCTTGGACTAGAGCGAAGGAACGTAGATATTAGTCTAGTAGTGGCTCTTATAGACTGGGACGGAGAGAAAAAGACACTAAGAGAATATATAGAATTCCTTAACAATTAAGTAGATTATTTACTAAATAGTAGCTAAGAGTTGGTATGGTCCTGTCGTTTTCTGGCCTCTTGCTTATATTTTATTAATAATGCTAAAGCGGTTAGTTCTTAGGATGGCATAAATAAGAGTAATAGAGGTATTTAATCGCTTGTTCTATCTGTTCCATATCCACTAAAGAAAGAGCGTTGCTGGCCCACTTTAGCTGAGATGGTTAATTTACTTATTAATAAACTAATCTCGGAATCAGGCCTAAATGCCCTCTTTATATACTCCGCTCTTGCTAGTTAGTGCTAATTTCTTCTATTTAAAAAAGAAATCGTTAACTATTTAGCAGTAGTGGGTTTTTACCTTACTTCTTTCTCTAAATGGGAAAAGTCGAGGCGTAAAAAGATAGTAAATAGGGTAGTAGGGCGGTTGAAAAGCGATAGCTTGTTAAATTAAATAGAGGGTACCCTAGGCCTTAATCCTGTTTTACTAATAAGTAAGGGATTAGGTAGGGAGTAAGTTTATATACTACTAGAGCTACTACAAGACTAACTTTCTTGTAGTTACCTTAATATCGCGACTGTCCTAGGGCTTAGAAACATACTAGTACTTTAAGACTTAAATCGCAATAACAATAGCAACCTACTTATAGCTACGTTATTTGGCTGTGTTAGGGCCCCTTATAGCGATATGTCTTTTGGCAGTGCCTCTTTAGTAGATTTTCGCCGGCTATCTTCCCACTATCTAGATATATTAAATGTTTAATTAACCAAAGAGGGGCATACTACTTTACTAGTATTAAGTTTAGTATCGGACCCTAATCTTACTAAGTCAACGGGCCGAGTAGTAAAAAATAAGTAGATGTATCTATTATAACAGATTTAAGAAAACGTGGAATAAATAAGTCTACCTAACGCTGTGGGTGTGTATTTTGATTTTTATATACTTACCAACTAATAATTTTAGTGCACAACTAATTAGCAGATCTTAAATAGACTGTAGAAGATTTAGGCCGTAGTAAGTCTAAGAAGACATCCTTATAAATATCCTTAACTAACCCGCCTTTATTGTAGATAGGAACCCTTTATAATACCCTAATTGTAATGCTAGTATATAGGCTTGATTGGGCTCTAAGAGTATTAGGTTAGGTGGGCGATCTCTTAATAGCTTAGGTGTAAAAGGGTTGGCTACTAATAAGGAGATATGGTAAGGAGATAATAATATAGCTATAATAAAGTCCATAAATGAAGCAGCAATTGCACTTTTTTAGCTTTATAATAGCATATCTATTTTAGACTTATTAAATACCTAATTGACTAAAGTATATATAGAGCACGGGCATTATAATGTAAATAGTATATATAACTAAATTAATTAGCATTATAATCTAATAGATAACTTGGATTTAGTATCTAATAATTTAAGCCCCTGTGGCGACCCTTTTTATAAAGATAATAGCGGGAGTTCACTATTAAATAATCGGTTAATTGGAGCAGACGATAATATCCTATTAATAGATAGCAGTTGCTTAGGATTCTAAGACAGAGAGAGTAAGGAACTTAAGCAAACAACTAAAATGGACAGTAAGTATAATTGATATTGGCATACTAAAAGTTGCTAACGGAACCCTAATAGGTCGCGCTCTTGGGACTCCCTTTAGTGATTCCTTCGCGTTCCCTCTTGGCCAACTATCGCCCTTTAATGGCGATTTGTGGTTTTCTGAATAGATGCATTAATAGATACCTCCACAGATACACTCCCCTTTTAATAGCGATACCTTCCCTACTATACTAGGAATGTAGAACGTAGGCCTATTAGGAATGTAGAATATAGACATACTCACTTAAGATTATAATAGAGAACGTCCATTTATGGTGCGATATTGGCCGTCTTTCTATGCTTAGCAGTGAAGAAGCTACTAACAGGTACTCTTTCCCCTAAGATTACCTCTATAGTCTTTAACGAAAACTCCCCTTACTAAGATCTTTTTCCGTCTTTGGACCTAAGCAGCCGCCGCTTTAACCTAAGCCGAGGGTGAGCAGCCCTGAGCACGCCCTAAGCACATAAGGAGGGGTCTAGTTCTAGGCCCTTAGGGCCCAAATTTGGGAATTGGCTAAAGTTACCCAATATCGCTTTGAACCAAAGTTTCGGCCAAGACTGCTGCCTTGGACTTAGCCACCTCCTTTAATCCTTAAAACCATTACTGACGTATTCACGCTTACCCCTTATCGTAACCATATTAACGACCTTAGCTCGACTTATGCCCAGCTTCAGATTTGCGGTTGTCATACTGTAATTATTATTATTATTAAGATTAATAGCTATATAGTATGAAATGCTCCCCATTAACTATCGTTTTGTTCTTTTAAGTGTTTTAATAGCATTTCCATGTTGACTTACGGCTAACAATTGTATAGTTTTCCCCTTTATATTTACCGCTTATAACCGCAAAACTATAAGGCCATCGTCCAAAGGATTTGTATGTACTCTTAAAATAAACCCCATAATATAAATGGCTAGAATAATAGGATTGGGTGGCGCCTTTAAATACTTTAGGAGCGGACTAAAACGGTTAGAGAGGAGATCTAATAGACCCGCTTTACCTAGTATAAACTTAAATGCTCCTTAGATGGCGACCCAGACTTTATACTAACGCTACTTAGTATAGTATAAGGGGCCTAGATTGGATAGTATAGGCCTTTATAAATTAACCTAGGAGAGGAGATTTATATGGATATAGCCTAATTAGGAAATAAGGGAGTGAATTAAACGGGTTAGACTGCGCGGCGCGGGAAGAGTAAACTGGATTAGATAGTGTTAGCTAGGTTTGGCCTAAGTTATACAGATTATTATACGGACATAGTCTGATCAAGAGTAGAGGGGTTATATTAGTAAGCCCCCACCATTTAAGCAAGTAGGGCAGGCATGGCCAATATAGATAAGATAGTGCTGATGTTGACTGGTTAGTAGAGCGGCGTAGATTTAAGGTAGGCATAGCTCTAAGGAGCGCAAGGAGCTATAGTAAGGGGAGTAGTGTTATATAGAGACGGCCTAATGTAGAATAAGGGGCTAAATTAAATGGTGCGAGCGTTTATAAGTGGGCCGGATTAGACAAGTCTAATATCTAGAAGTTAATTAAGTGGGGTAAATTTATGCAAGTACTAATGGCGGACGATGCTGGGGTCAGATTTAATAAATTATGGCACTTTTAGGCTAAACTACTAGCGCAAAGCCTAGGGGAATGGCTTAGTGATATCCTTGCATGGGTTTAACCGAGCGGGGCCGGCTTATATAGATATGGTTTTAATTGCAAACATTAATACAGGATTGGATAGCTCTAGTCTCCGGAAGTTTATCTACTTAGGCGACTTTATATAAGCACACTAGATAAAACTACAGGAATTTAGCTAAATTGCATAGTAGTGGCGCTCCTTAAACTTAGTGAGTGGGGTAGGATCCTATAAAGCGGAGAGCATCTAGGTGTTATTGGATGGTGCTAGCCTTCGTAAAGTTAAGAGGATTTCTTAGGTATAACTCCTTGTAACCCGCTCCATTAAAACCCTTAAAGTTATAGCATATTGGCCTAGAGTAAAGCTTAACCCTCTTTATTGAATATCTTAACATCCCTAATCTGGAGACAGCTATATCTTCCTTCTTACTGCTAACGTCAACCGCACTATAGACAAGGAGCTAGAGATGCTAGTAACTGCAGGCCATAATAAGGAAGAGCATAGTAGGGAGGAGCTGCTAGCGGACACTTTATGGATTATAATGACTAGGGAGTTAAATAATAAGTGTAGGAAGCTCTAGTAGCGCACGAAGAAGAGGGAGGTAAGGAAAAAGAAGGAAAAGGAAGAAGGTAAGCGCTAGAGGCAAACGCGAGCGCAAGCGTGGGAGTAGGTGCCTAACTTCTCCTTATCCTCGTCGTCCTCCTTGTCTTCCGATATATTACTAGGTAACACTTTAGGTGTTCTGATTATACTAGATGGTAAGGAGCCAGTTAAGAATCCTAATTGCTCTCTGCTAGGCTTTACCTAGTTAAACGTCACTGAAATAGCATCTACAATGTCCACTTATAGTGAATGCGGGATTTCTAAAAAATTTCTCTGGGCAATATTGAAGCTCGTTTGGCCACGTCTTATAAAAGATAACTCCCTCTTAGAAAAAATTTTAAATGGCGAAGCTATTGATCGAGACGCGTTTATGTTACGGATGTGTTTTAGTACAATTAAGTAATATATATAAGTCTAATTCTAATGATGGAGTTATGATTAATTTTAATTTGGGGGCAAAGCTCGCGGTTTATTTAAATCTGTGCCAGAAAAGTAGACTTGAAGTTATTTATTTTTCTTTTAAAAGGAAATAATAAAATTCCTCTAATTAACTCGCTAATAGGCTAGCAAATCACGGTAAAGACAGGACAACACTTTTAAGGCATTAATGTGCTTCTTTTATATATGGCCAAGCCTCCTCTAGCATAATATTCTTGGATTTGCTAGATATAACGTAGATTACAAAGGTAGATTTAGTCTTTCCTAAAGTTTTTGGGATGGTTAATACTTCTTTATAAGCAGGAGCTTGGTGTCTGCATAAGCGATAAATTAGTGGTGTTAGTAATAAATAAATGAATATTTTAGCTAAATATTTATTTATATTCTTAAGCTAGCCAAATATCTATAATAATAAATGAATGAATGAATATATATTACGTAAGCTCTATTACTAGTCTTAGTATAGTGTTACAGCATTAGGCGAATGGCTCGTTTTAGTATTACTAAGTAGAGGGAGAATCTAGCCAATGTGTGGATATACTATGATCTAGTTTGCTAGACAGAGGAGGCAAGAAATAGAGATGTTGGGTATTAGACATTGGCTAAATAGAATACTGTTAATAATTGAGCAAATGGAGTGTTGGTGTTACTGTATTAGGAAATAGAGGCTTCCTTTCTGGGCAAAGCGCCTCGCTTTTTAACTATGGCTCTGCTAAGACTGCCCTTTAACCTTACCTATAAAGGGCCCTTTTCCTTAATACTTTTCCTCTTATCCTCCATCTTCTTTTCCTTTTAATACTATACCTCCTCCTCTTCTTACTACTAGTCCCTGGCATAGTCGCATTAAGGCATTTCTACCGTCCTCTTAGCGCTTATGCGTATGCAAGTCCAGCCTACTTATTCCTCTTTATTCCCCGTATCTTAGACTAATAATTAATATAGTTAACTACGGCCTTTCCGATAGGCGAGTCCCCATTCTATAGTAATATATAGACGGTCTCCTCCTCTCTTAATTCCGGCCTTTAGTGTTGATAGCTTTAGCGCTGCCTCTATCCGTTAAGCGCGTCAATATCCTTATAATTTTATTCTATTTCTTATATATACCTTTTTTCTTTTCGCCTCCTAGATAACGCTAGTCCGCAGTTGTCCTATGGAAGGGGGTTAGGAATTCTGCGGTTACTAGCCGCGTCAATATTGTTGTCTTATTTAACTCTGCCTGTATCCCCTCCTTAGCTAGGGGAGGATAGGTATGCTGCATTACCCCCTTAAGGGCTTAAGCGAGCTTACGTTGCATTTGTTTTAGCTAATCCGCGTGCTATTTTCTCTCCTAAGATATACTATTAGTTAGACGGCCCGCTTTAGCGTTTGCGGATAGCTGAAGCTACCTATATTACAACTGGTATGCCTATTAGTCTTAGCGGAAAAGCGGCTGGAGGTCGCTAATCTAAGTAACCACGCCGTGCGGGGCTATATTAGGCATTATTTAAACGGATATCGCATGGAGTATTGCCTAGGTGGCCATGCATGCCTACCTAGCAGATGGTTGCATTGCTACAAATATTTTAAAGACGTTATTTGATCTGCTAGTTCAGGCCCAAAGGCCTGTTAGATCCGGCTACCTAACTACTTAGCGGCAGAGTGGTAAAGAATCGACGATCTAGACTTTTAAGTTATAGGCTATAGTGGGAACCACCTAGATTAAAACTAGAAGGTTATAACTTTTAGGCGCATAATGGTTTAGCGGCACAACTGCAAAAGAATCTGACACTAGCTAGCTACGTTAGGAGGGCGAGCATTATGCAGCACCTTATATAGTCTTTTATTTAATATATTTATAGATATATGTATAATCACTAAGCAAGCGGTAGGCGTATCTATTATTAAGCGGTTAGTATTAGAGAGCCCCACTTATTACTAATAAAGATACTGCCTCCTTCTGTTATAGATAGCTTATAACGCGCACGCATAAGTGGGGCTTTACCTGCTAATATAATTGGCGTAGAAGATTAGCTGAATCGGCATTATCGGGAAACAAATAGATATGTTAGCGCTGCCCTTTACTAAGGAACAAAGGTAGAGAATTCACGCCATTAACCTCCTAATAAGGGGCTAGATGCGACGGCTATGTTAGAGCTAAACACGCTAGCTTAGATGGGCGGATATGGTTCGACTGCAATTTGCTAAGGGTGTTAATTAGGCGCTGGAATTTAGCCTTTGTAAACCTTATCCTATAAATAGCAATTAACCCTAGTTTATGCTAGAGGCGCACGCATTAAATGCTTTGATTTGATAAGAAACCTAGATAAGGAGCGAGGGGCGAGGGGCAAGTGGTAAAGGGAGGACTAACGTGCACTTAAAAAGACTTTTGATTCCCCCTTAAAGCTTTTAAAAGCTATAAAGTAATGATAACTCTAACGACAACAATGACGTTGTTATATCTTAGAAAATTAATAGTTTTATCTCAGCACTATGCAATTATAGCCCCTAAGAAAAGCGCGAGCAGCAAGCCTAAAAGGAGGAGTAAGAAAGTACCTCTTTTCCCCTTACAAAGTCAAGAAGTATTGGAAGCTTGGGTAATTAATAGCATGTTATTCTACTTAGGGCCTTAGTTTAGAGATTCCGTCTAATAAAGCGCCTGTAGACCCTATATATGATTACGAGAAAGCTTATAAAAAGTATTACAAGGATAACAAGGATAATAAAAACGACGAGGAAGATTTCTATGGAGATAGAATTAACAGTCAAGTCGCTAGAGGAAGTAGTTAAGGTAATTATCCTAACGATTACCCTACCGTTTTTCCTCTTTCCCTAGCAGTTCCAAATATATAGTTTTAACGACTAGTAGTAAATCTAATAGTTATTGAAGACGATACAGCTAATTTGGATTTGGAAGCTAAGGGCAACGGAACTAGCGAAGCTAGCGAAGCCGATAATCGACTAATACTTTATAGATTAGGTATGTGTTTCTCCTCTTAATTTATAATAGCCTTCTTTAATAACTAGTAGATAACAAGAATAATAATAGTAATAAGGATGAAGATGGTAAGGAGCTATCTTTATTAGAAGTGCTAGAAGAGCTCCTACATATACCTATACGCAATTATATTTTACCCTTAGCGCTAGACAGTAATCAAACGGATAATTTAATAGAGGGGCGTCGTATTAAAACCGTTCCGCAATTTAGGTAGGAGTTTAGGATATCGGTTACTACTAGTTAAGAGTTTTTAAAGGCTTAGAAGTTAAAAAAGCGGAGGTTTGGTTATATTAAGCAACTAGATAATATTAATTATATCTCCAATACTTCCACTAGCAAGAGTGGCGAGAGCGTACAACTTAAAAAGCAACGAAAGTTATCCGCCTCCTAGAGGACCCTGCTTTCCGGCTCTTTAACTCTTGGCCTTAACGACAGTAATAGTATTAAGGAGTAAGTAGTCTTTGCTATGTGGCCTACTAGCCCCTTTTTCTAGCACTGTACGTCTCCTCGTAATATTTAATTTGAGCAGCTTTTAGGCACTAGGAAGACAGGTTATATATACTAGATATTTTTCCTTAATAGTTCCACTTACTGGATAATCTAGTTAAGCTGTTTTAAAAGCCAAAGTCTAAAGTAAAATTCATAGAAGAGGAAGACGCGTTGCTTATTAAGTTAAAAGAGGAATAAAATCTTTTATAGGAATAAATTAAAGACCCCTTTCTAAAATGAAGTCCTAGATTACTATAGGCGTATTATTATTCGAAATTAAAGGCCTAGCCTGCCGTATAGAAAAAAAGGGGCCGGCCTGCTTATAATTACCAGTCTAATAGATTTAAATTCTTTATATACACGACATATATTGGTGAAACTATAATTACCGCCTGGTGCAAGCCATATTCTTATATATACCCCACTAAAGTACTAATAAAATGTACCTTTTAGCCCAAGAGATTTCTAACTAATTTTAAACTAATTTCTAACTATTTTCCACTTAAATCCTCTACTTTAATCCTTGCCTACCTCCTTCGCTATCTAACTTAAAATCTTTTTAAGATAACCTCCTTCTCAACACACTTAACGCTATAGCATTAACGCAGGCATCGCAACGAAATTAGTACCAATTATTATTAATCAATAGAGCCATAACTAAACTCCATATAACCGCTAAGACAATTAAACTCTGGGAAAGCGTAAAGCCTTACGAGCGTAAATGTATCTAAGAAGCCTTTAATATACTTACGAAACTAGCAAAGCGGAGAGAGGCGGGGTAGCTACCGGCATTTCCTAAGGATTAATAATAATTGGTCTTTAAATGGCTATAATTAGTGCTATTAGGCTTAGGTAATCAACTATCGCAAGTATAAAAGAGCATAATAGACTCCGTCTCTTTTTAGAGATTAAGGAAAACAAAAATACCTTAAAATCCCTAATTCTCAAAACGCTGGCGGAGGAATATATTATAAAAGGTTGAAAAGTCCCACTATAATAATGTCTAACAGCTAACCAAACTAGTCCCATTAAGCATGCATAGAGGTGTATTAATAGGATAGTTTTAGGGAGTTACCCCATCTATCTAGTTTTCTAGTAAATGGTTTCTAGTAGATAATTTTAGGTAGATGGTTTCTAGTGGATAATTTTTAATAAATAGTTTTTGGTAGATGATTTTTGGCAGATAGTTTTTAGTAAGTAATTTTTAATGTAATGGTTTCTAGTAGATAGTTTTTAGTAGATGGTTTAACTGAAATTCTTCAGTTTACTGCTTTAGGCTATATGCTAAATAGAGTTTTCCACCACGGCAATGGATTAAATGTAGTGCTATATAATAACAAGAATTAAATTGAATTCTATTAATATAATATATAATTAATGCCTTAATGAAACCTAGCTCTAATTTTTCCTCTAGCTGTTTTAATTAAGACTTCTTTTTTATAACTAAGAAGGGAGTGCGTTTAGGGAAGTATTTAAAGTGTAATAAACAAGGCGTAATTATATGTAGAGTTATAGCAAAACGTCTACATAGCAAAGATGACAAATATTAATATTCTCGTTGCTATGCCTTATTCTCTATAGTTGGTGGGTTAGCCCGTAAAAGCTATACAGCCCTACGATTAGTTTTTTTACAAAGCGCGGGATTATAAAAAAGGATTAGGTATAATTGGCCAGGCACTAATAAGTACTTAGCATGGCCATCTAATAAATAACAACTAAGCAGAGCTAGAGCTAGTAATTATTATATAAAACAACCGTGTAATAAAAGTCCCAATTATTTCTTGTACTAGTTCTTAAATAACCTTCTATTCTTCACGCATTGACACTATAGCGAAATGGGAGAAAGACAAAATTAGTTATTTAAGAGATATTGCTATGGACGACAAGACACCGGCCGAAATTTCCAATCTCCTTAAAAACTCCATAGGCAAGACTAGGATGACAGAAAGTATACGGGCCAAATGTAAGATGCTAAAGTTGCCTTATAAACAGAAAAAAAAAGCGCTAAAAAAAAGGAGACATGGTTAATAGTAACGCCTTAACGGTGTTAGATACGCATTAAAATAAACTAGAAATGCTAGCTTTTACTTCTATAATGTCCACAGACTTTAGCGGATACGTAAGTTACGGCGTAAAGATATAAACTGCATAGTTTTTAATATTGATTTTTAGGCGTATACTAATACACTTCTAAACGAACTGCAATGGAATTTGTTTTACAAGGACGATGACTAGTTAACTACCAAATCGTCCTATAACGCGAAAGGGTGCTGATATTGTTTTAATAGTCGTTATTTTACTGTCTTTTGTTAGTAGTTTGACCTAGTAAAATTTAAATTGTATTACCTTGACACGAAATCCTTATAAGCCTATTTATCGTCCTGCATATAATGGTTGATTTATATAGAGTATGTAAATTATTAATGAAAACGGCTTATATGTTAAGAATAATCGTATTAGTAACTTTCACTCGCTTGAAATTTAAATTAGACGGATTTGTATTAAAATAGAGCCTGTATATCTATAGGCGAAAGTAAGCAAATCATTTTGCAGTAAGAAAAGAAATGGATGTTGTTTAATTTTATAGTCGCTAAAAATGTAGGACTAGATCTCTGAAAACCCCCAAAACTTTCTTTGGCATTGTTTTCTATAAATATCCATTATGGCGCTAGCTTATTGTCGCTTGTATTAGACACTTATATTTTTTAAAAACATAAATAGAGATATTTATACTAAGGATATAGCATAGTATAAGATTAAATAACTTTGAAAAATAATCACGAAATTAATATTGGATAGGGAGGAAATGTTGCTAGTCTTTACAGTTAAGAAAATACTAAGATTTTGAAAGATTGAGAGCATATCCTATTGAGTCTAATAGAAGGAGAGTACGATTATTAGAGTAAGATTGCTTGAATTTTTACTAGACAGGTATCTAGCTTAAGAAGTGTATAAACTCCGGCTGTACTTTTCCCTGAGATCGAATCCCTATATTATATATGTAGATCTTTATACCTAGTTTTAAGTTAGTACATTTTATAAAGTACTATAGAAAGATTTATAGGTTTCGGAGTCATTTTTCGAAGTAGATAGATTGTTATTATATAAATTTTAGACTTAGAAATATTTAAGCCGAGACTTGTACATCTATTAAAGTATAATAGCTATTTAAGTATTTTAATAGGTCTTCAGTATTAAAGTCGATAGTAGTGGACATAAGAGAGGGATATGGAGAGCGCCGAGAAATTTTATAGATTAGATAGCTAAAGTATTATAGAGACTAAATTTAAGTATTTACTGCTATTGTCGATGGACTAGCACCTGCGCCACTTGATGACGACGGAAAGTAACCATCTCTAGGCTGTAAAATAAAGAAGGGTGACGTTTAAGCTTGCTTTTAAATTTTTAATAAAAAAATAATATTAGGTTATATAGCAAGAATTCTTTCTTTTAAAAATGATTTGATATGTATTAATTTTTTAATATATCTTTTTTTTAGACATGGGAAAGATCAAGCTAATTATTAATAGAACTTTTAGGGCAAGCCGACTTACTATAGTTAGAGTTATACTAGATATAATATGAGGGCTGACTTTAGTAAGAGAAGTAGTAGTGGTTAAGATCTACATTTTTAGTGTTAATTAATAGTCTAATATGATTTGTCCTAAATGATCTGCTATTTTATTAAATATATTTAATTTTATAATTCCCTAAAATAATCTTTACCTAAATTTAGAACTATTAAGCTATTAAGTTTTATTATTTATTAAAGCCCCTAAAATATAAATTTGACTATTAGGTTATACCCCTCTTATATTTTCTATAAAATTAGAAAACTGTAACCTATTTAAAGAAATTTAAGCGGGTAGATATAAAGCCTATTATTTATAAACCCTTAAAATATGGCCTTTTAGAACACTAAGGTAAAGAGAGCTATCCCTTTCCAAATTATTATTATTTAACTCCATTAAGTGTATGCTAACGCGATATAAATAGACGAGATTCGTCCTTAGCACTATTTTATCGATTTAAGAGGTCTTGATGAAAAACTATATTATATATATAAGACTATTAAAGTATTTTGGAAAGAGTTAACTTAGTTCTAAACTTTAAATATAGCTATAAAAGGGGAATATAAATAAATACTTAATAAGGAGTAATAAAAGTATTTAGGGTAGCATTAAGCTTATATAAATCTCTATAATTAGTACAGTAAAGCACTTACTGACTTTTAATCTATAGCTTATAAATAGCTTTATTTACATTAAAAACTTAATAAGGTAAAGAAGTAATTATAAATGTATAAAATAGAAGTGGATAATTATAAGCGTTTTTAGGACGATAAGCTTTTTTTAGGTAATAATAAAAATAACGAAGTTAATTAGGTGAACTAGGATATAATAAAACAAGGACTTAAAAATGCCGCTAATTAAAAGGTTTAGGAGTTAAAGTCTTATAAATTGGCTCTAAGTTAGACGGCCTCTCTAGAACGGACCCTAGCTCTAAATAGTAAGAAGTGAGAGGAATTTGGAGAGGACTTCTAGAATATGGGGCTACTATATCGAGCTACTAAGGCTCAAAAATGCAGGGAGGGAATGGCGGTCTTAGAGCTAGTCGGACGTTAAGGGAGCGACATTGTCATTTGGTTTTTGTTAATTAGTTTTCTAGAATGAATTTAATATTTAAACTGTTTAGTAATAAGATATATAAGGCGCACAATTTCTTCTCACCCTAGTATGAGGAAGTGATTTTTTTTTAAGTATATTATTGGTTTTCTATTAAAGGGTGCTAGTTAACAGGCCTCCCTTTTTTTTAATAATTAGTTTTATTAAATAAGTATCTAGACCTTGTATTAATTTTAATTGAATATAGTAATTTACTGGTATAATATAGGGTCAAGTTATGCTGCTTAAGGGATATTAAAAATGTGTATTTTTTAAAGTAATATAGACAATATATATAGTGCTATGCCGGAAAATTACCGCACTATTGGCCTATTTAAGACACTATATAACCTATAGATTTTAATAACTTCTAAACTCTATTTAAAGTTAAACATAAAGAAAATAGTTAAGTATAAATATTAAAAGTTTAAATTAAAAACGTGTAAGGCCTATCTTTACGCATATTTATAAATTAGACGTTAGAAAATATGCCTACGCTTTTAAGTATTTTTAACTAGTCCAATCTGTTGTCCATTTACATCGCTTTTATAATTTTTCTATTTTTTTCTAGTGCGTAGAGAATAGATTTATTTTAGGGGTACTATTAGGTCTATAGATGCCAATTCTTGAGGCTTTTTAGGTTTATCGATTTTTTGCTTTATAGTATTAATATAATTAGCAGCGCTAATTAATGTATTTTTATGCTTTTATATTATCTTTAACTTTTCACTTTTAAGCTCTGTAATCTTAGCTTTTAATTAGTCTGTCTTGGCTATTCTTTACTTTATTATATTTTAATTTTTGCTATCTTTGTCGCCTAAAAATTTCTTATATTCTTTAATTATTAATTTATAGGCGCGGATTTCGTCTTAGGTTTCTTTTAGTTCCTAATATTAAAATAAATACTTTTTGGATATATTATTAAGGTCATTGGCTATTATTTAGTGTTGGTTATAAAGGGGTTTATACGCCTCTAAGCATTCTAGGTAATACTGCTACTTTTATTTATACCTACGTTTATAAGCCGCTAATATAGCTTGGTGTTTATATAGCGCTTTTTAAGAGGCTTATATTGTTTTAAAAGCCTTAGAAAGCTTTTCGTTGATAGTAATAAGCTATTCTTTTACGGGAGGAGACTAAGGATAAGTATCGTTATAAGGGTTGGGCCCTTTATTTTTCAAGTTAACACAAGTGTCTTAGTAAGTTAGATGTGGCAGACTATAGAATGGATTTAATTCCTTACTTTAATTGCAGTTTGCTTTTTAATATTTTATAAAAGCTATTAAGAGGCCATTTTTAGTTGCGTATTGGAGGGCTATACTACGGTTAGTATTTTTTAAAATCCTTTACGTTCGAGATAAAAACGAGTTATATAGCAGTTCGGCGGGCTTATTAAGTCGAATAGTCTACAAAGATTCCTATTTATAGCTCTTAGGAAGTTGGACTTTAAAACAAAGTGTGCGTGTCCTCTAAAGCTAGAGACCTTTTTTTAGGAAAAGGGCGTAGAGAAGTATATCACGGTGTTTCTAAATTTAAACTATTTCGTAAATATCTTGCTAAATAACTATTGGCCTATATTTTATTAGTTTATATAAAGTTAGTTTTTGGTCCAAATAGACCCCTTTTTTAAAGCCTTTATTACCTATCCTTATATTTTTCTTATGAGGAACGTCGTTAAGTAATATACTAATTATAATCTAATACTCTTGCTGTCGGAATATAAGGACAGTAGTTACGTGGTTACGTGTCGTCGTTGTGTCTTTGATTAGTCATCCTTATGGTGACTAATCAGCCCCCTACTTAGGCACTGCGATCCTTATAATCCTTTGCTTTCAAGAGAAGAAAAAATCAACCATCATACTATCTACGAACCGTAGCTATGTGATATCACCTTGTGTAACCAACACTGATCAGTGGTTAACTTCACTGTTATACCATAGAACAACTAGGTATTCCACTAAGAAGAGACGAGCCACTATACCAGTGCTACTCGTGCTAAAGGAAGCTGTCTTTTGAGGTTAGAACTGGTCCTAAACCTTAAATAGAACTCTTCCACGAATCTAAGGATCTAAAGGCCAGAACTGGTCCTGAGCCTTTCCAAGATTACGGATTCTTGCGTCTATTACGCAGAATAACACGCTTTACGAGTCTTCGCGATTCAAGGCCAGAACTGGTCCTGAGCCCCATAATCGCAAATACACGTCTAAACGCGTACTAAACGACGAACGCGTACCAAACGACAATCCCTACGCCAATAACACTTCCCTCCCTCCGAAAACATGGCTAACGACTGGAGAGACTCCTTACTACTAGGGGTAGCCACGTACGCGAAACTTATTGATGAAGATTGGGACGATTTTCCCGTTTTTAATATAATAACTTATACCGCAAAATAAGTTAATGGCTTTCTCCTACATTATATTGTATTCTACCGAAATAGACACTAGGCCGATTCACAGCTGTGGGAGTATTTTAGGGAAGATTTTATAGGATGGACTACTGATACCTAGGCACTTAGCAACGTTAATATTATTTGGGATTTTTGAGACTTCCTTTATAGGAACGGAGTATACATTGTTAAGAACGGTAACCCAATTACTAGTAATATTTAGGCCGTTATTATTAGTACAGAAGAACCAGTATGGACGGAAGCTAAGATTATATATTAACTACGGAAACCAAGAACCAACCGATATTCTTTAGAAGGCAACTTTAATTCGTATCAAAACCCCCAGAACGCTAATCTCCCACTTGGTCCTCCTCCTGCCCAGCAACGTCCGTAGCAATGTCCGCAGCAGCCTCCGCAGCAACCACAATCTCCGTAGCAATCTCCGCAAAAACCTCCGCTAATTCCACCAGCTATTCCAACTGCTGCACCACCAGTTGTCCCAATCGCTGCACCACTAGAGACGCTTCAACCTCCGCAGCAACCTCCGCAAGAATCTCCGCA